>OHRN01000181.1_pt1 | contig 32227 bp, 24 predicted proteins | sample 1578431 | NCBI WGS metagenome assembly OHRN01 (sample SAMEA3879507, study PRJEB24766) | human gut metagenome | biome: human-associated habitat; feature: feces | place: USA | collected 1985/1987 | reverse complement strand
AGAGAAACATCCTATAAATATAAAAAATAGTACAATACATTACATTAACCCATCTGTACTAAACGGAATGAAAAAAGAATGGGAAGCACTTCTACAGGAAATACATCCTGATATAATCCACATAAATTGTTGTTGGATGCCAGGATGTGCCTTTACACAAAAATGGGCACAACAATTAGGTTATAAAGTAGTACTCACTCCTCATGGAATGTTAGAACCATGGATTATAAAACGCCATCATTGGACTAAGAAAATACCTGCTCTCTTACTCTATCAAAAACGAGCTATAATAAAAGCAGATTATCTTCATGCTACTGCAAAAAGTGAAAAAGAAAATCTATTAAAATTAGGCTATAACAATAAAATTGAAATAATAGCCAATGGAATAGAGGTAAAGAATATAGCTTTAAAAACTTCATGGAGTAGAAAAAAAGAAATATTATTTCTTTCACGTATACACGTAAAAAAGGGTATCAACTTCTTGATAGAAGCTACAGCTAATTTAAAAACGGAATTACAAGGATATACAATCAACATTGCAGGAGAAGGTGAAGAAAGCTATATCAATGAATTAAAGCAATTAGCTTCTAAATTAGGTGTTGAAAATTTAATTCATTTCATAGGAGGTGTATACGGTGATAAAAAGTGGGAACTTTTTAAAAAAGCCGATCTGTTTGTTCTACCTACACATAGTGAAAACTTTGGTATAGTGGTAGCTGAAGCACTTGCATGTGGTACACCTGTCATAACTACCCAAGGAACTCCATGGCAAGAGCTGGAAAGTTATCATTGCGGATGGTGGACAGAAATAGGAACCGAAGCTACGACTAAAGCTCTCAAAGAATTTCTGCAATGTACAGAAACACAATTGGAGCAAATGGGAAAAAATGGAAGAAAATTAATAGAAGAAAAATACTCATCACAAAAAGTTGCTCAAGATATGGTTGAACTATATAAAAAAGTTTGTCTATAAACATGGAACTCAACATAGCAGAAAACCGCAATCATCTGAACTACTCCAAATGGGTCTATGTAAAACGTATACTGTGGACATTCGGAAAATTCTTTTTCCGTAATTCTCCCCGTATAGCTTTCGGATACAGAAATACGATACTACGCCTATTCGGAGCTAAAATAGGAAAACATGTCCATATCTACTCCTCCACCGTTATCTGGTTCCCGTGGAATCTGGAAATAGGCGATTGGAGTGCCATTGGAGAAGAAACCCTGATCTATAATTTAGGTAAAGTAACAATAGGAGAAAAAGCTACCGTCAGCCATCGGGTCCATGTATGTGCAGGCACACATGACTATACCGATCCGGCTCTTCCCCTACTACGTCCCGAAATCCGTATCGGCAATCAAACATGGATTTGCGCTAATACATTCATCGGTCCTGATATAGAGATTGGGGAAGGTGCTGTGATAGGCGCAGGTACAGTAATGGTAAAAGACGCAGAGCCGTGGGGAGTTTATGCAGGAAATCCGGCTAAATATATAAAAAAAAGAATATTAAAGAAATGAATATAATCAAAAATAATTACATAGTAAAAGGTAAAAACAAAGGTATTATTCTCTTAAAGTTCATTGCTGCCTTTTTAATAACTTATTCACACATGGGAATATTATTTCCTAAATACGGTAGCTTAGTTACCGGTGGGGCAATAGGTGACGGTTTATTCTTTTTCTGTTCCGGTTTTACTCTATTTATGGGAAGACAAGACGGTTTTCCGAATTGGTATAAAAGACGAATTAACAGAATTTATCCCACTATCATAATGTGGGCACTGGTATCGGCGGTAATTTTCAATTGGAATTGGCAAATCACAGACTTAATAACAACCCCTAAATATTGGTTTATACCATGTATTATGGCATATTATGGCATATTATGTCATCTTCTATTTCATCCGTACTTATCTATTGAAGTATTTAAATCAAGTCTTTGGCATAGCTTTCCTGCTTGTGGCAATCAGTAGTTTCTGGGTATTAGATTTTAACCATTCGGTAATGTATGCTGCGGTTCCATTTATGAGAATATATTATTTTCTTTTTATGATGCTAGGCGCTATGGTAGCCATCAGAAAATACAAGGTTGTATCTCCTCTCAAGTCCGGAGGTTATGCCTTGGTAAGTCTTATTACATATTATGTACTTATGGGAATTTATAAAATAGATCCGTTCTTCTGTAAATTCCAGTTAATATCACTTATTCCGTTATTGAGTAGTATTTATTGGATATATAGATTTTGTGACACACCTCAGATTTATAAAATATTGGAATACAAATCAGGAGGAAAGTTTATTTATTTTATCTCAACTTTAACTTTGGAAATATATATGGTTCAAGATGCCATCTTTACAGATAAACTCAATAACATATTTCCACTGAATATCATCATTATATATATCATCATATTTATTGCTGCATATCTGCTAAAATGCACAGCCCATCTTTTTTCACAGGTATTCAGCAATGAGCCTTTCAATAACAAAAATATATATCAAGTATAACGAAAGCTATTATGAATAATTCCATAGCTGCCATCATTCTTACATACAACGAAGAGAAACATATATCCCGTTGTATCAACTCGCTTAAAAATATCTGTGAGGAAATATTCGTCATCGATTCTTTCAGCAAGGACCGAACTGTAGAAATTGCGAAAGAAGCAGGAGCGCAAGTTTACCAAAATCCTTGGAAAAACTATGCGACACAGTTCAACTGGGGGCTGAAGAATTGTCCCATTACAACAGAATGGATATGGCGCATTGACGCTGATGAGTTTTTGGAGGGTAACTTGGGATCTGCCATGAAAAAAGCATTGGCGGAATGTAACAATGAGGTAAATGGAGTATACGTCCGCAAGCGTATAGATTTTATGGGAAAGCCTCTGCTACACGGGGGATGGTATCCTTCTTACCACCTGAAAGTATGGCGAAGAGGATATGGGGAGTGTGAGAACCGATGGATGGATGAACATATCCGCATCTTCAGTGGAACAACAATCACAGTGGAAGAGGGGAATCAAGTGGACGCCAATTTGAATGATCTGACCTGGTGGACAGAAAAGCACAATGGATATGCTACACGGGAAATGGCGGATATGCTGATGATGGAATACGGACTGGACGACAGAGGCAAAGAAGTACAGGCCAAGTTTTGGGGTACAGAGGAACAGCGTAAACGGTGGCTGAAAGTGAAATATATAAAAGCACCGCTATTCTTACGGCCATTTATCAATTTCAATATACGCTACATTCTGAAAGGGGGATTTCTGGATGGAAAAGAGGGCTTTATATGGCACTTTTTACAAGGTTTCTGGTATCGTTTCCTGGTAGATGCCAAAATTTATGAAATAAAAAAAGGCTTTGGATGGAATGACAAGAGAATCAAGGCATTCATAAAAGAAACGTATTTAGATAAATAACCACTTACATTATAAAAGCATCAACATTATGAAAGTTTCAATTATCACTTCCTGCTACAACCGGGAAGCCACCATTCGTGGAGCAATAGAAAGTGTGCTGGAACAGGATTATCCTTACATAGAATACATTGTGGTGGACGGAGCGTCGAAAGATAACTCGCTGGCTGTCATCAATGAATATAAAAACGGGATAGATACAATTATCTCCGAGCCGGATAAAGGTATGTATGAAGCGATCAACAAAGGAATACGTGCAGCAACAGGAGATATTATCGGTCTGATTCACTCCGATGATTTCCTGTTCTCATCTCACACCATCTCCGACATAGTGAAAACATTCGAGGAACAAGATGCGGATATGATATACGGCAACGGGGTCTTTGTAGATTATGACGACACCAACCTGATGATACGAAACTGGATAAGCGGACGATACAGTAAAGAGAATGTGAAAAACGGATGGCTCCCACTCCACCCCACTGTCTATATAAAGAAGGAGTGTATGGATAAATGGGGGCTTTACGACGAAAGTTATAAGATAGCCGCCGACTCGGATTTGCTGGTGCGCTATCTGTATGAAGCCGACCTGAAAGTATATTACCTGAACAAATACATCGTGAAAATGAGAATGGGGGGGCTTTCTACCGATGCAGGAAAAAGCAAACAGAAATGGGCGGAGGACTTGAGAATGTATAAAAGTCACGGCATAAAACCCATCTCGGCACTGAAAGGCAAAATTCTTTCAAAGATTCCACAGTTCATTGAAGCCAGACTGCCGTGGAGTGAAATACCGGAAGCAGAGGAAGAGAGCCTGATACAACCTGACGCCGCAAATAAAAAAGAATAAGAATTATTTATACCGGTCCAAATGCAAGTATGCATGAAGACAGGTCATGGTATAAAACATTTTTTCTAGAATAATACAAAATATGAGTAAAAAAGTAGCATTGATTTCAGGTATCACAGGACAGGACGGTTCGTTCCTGGCCGAGTTCCTGATAGAAAAAGGATACGAAGTACATGGTATCCTGAGACGTTCTTCTTCATTTAACACTGCACGTATAGAACATCTGTATCTGGACGAATGGGTACGGGATATGAAGCAGAACCGACTGGTGAACCTGCATTGGGGGGATATGACGGACAGTAGCTCACTGATACGTATCATACAGTCCGTACAACCTGACGAGATTTATAATCTGGCCGCACAAAGCCATGTAAAAGTAAGCTTCGACGTGCCCGAATACACAGCGGAAGCGGATGCGGTAGGTACGCTGCGCATGCTGGAGGCGGTACGTATATTGGGGCTGGAAAAGAAAACCAAGATTTATCAGGCATCTACTTCGGAACTTTTCGGACTGGTGCAGGAAGTTCCTCAGAAAGAGACTACTCCTTTCTATCCCCGTTCTCCATACGGAGTAGCCAAGCAATATGGTTTCTGGATAACCAAGAATTACCGCGAAAGCTATGGCATGTTTGCCGTAAACGGTATTTTGTTCAATCACGAAAGTGAACGCCGGGGCGAAACTTTTGTTACCCGGAAAATTACCCTGGCGGCGGCACGCATCGCACAAGGATTCCAAGATAAACTGTACTTGGGGAATCTGAACTCCCTGCGCGACTGGGGATATGCCAAAGACTATGTGGAATGTATGTGGCTGATTCTGCAACACGATACGCCCGAAGACTTTGTTATAGCCACCGGAGAATATCACACTGTACGCGAATTTGCTACCCTTGCTTTCAAGGAAGCGGGTATCGACTTGCGCTGGGAAGGTGAAGGTGTGAACGAGAAAGGTATTGACACAGCTACAGGCAAGGTGCTGGTAGAGGTGGATCCCAAATATTTCCGCCCGGCAGAGGTGGAACAATTACTGGGAGATCCTACCAAAGCCAAAACGTTACTGGGATGGAATCCCCGCAAGACTTCATTCGAGGAACTGGTGAAAATCATGGTGAAACACGATATGAAATTCGTGAAGAAACTTCATCTCAAAGCAAGCTGTTAAATCATTAGTCAAGAATTTCAATGGAGAAATCAGCCAAAATTTATATAGCAGGGCACCACGGACTCGTGGGCTCCGCTATTTGGCGTAACCTGCAAGAAAAAGGCTACACCAACCTGACCGGCAGAAGCCACAAGGAACTGGACTTGCTGGACGGAGTTGCCGTAAAGGACTTCTTTGACCAAGAAAGACCGGAATATGTAATCCTTGCCGCCGCCCACGTGGGAGGTATCATGGCAAACAGCACATACAGGGCGGACTTTATCTACAAGAACCTGCAAATACAACAGAACGTGATAGGGGAAAGCTTCCGTCACGGAGTGAAGAAATTATTGTTTCTGGGAAGTACCTGCATTTATCCCAGAGATGCACAGCAGCCGATGAAGGAGGATGCTCTCCTCACCTCCCCGCTGGAATATACGAATGAGCCATACGCCATCGCCAAAATAGCGGGGCTGAAAATGTGCGAGAGTTTCAACCTGCAATATGGTACCAACTATATCGCTGTAATGCCTACGAACCTGTATGGCCCCAATGATAACTTCGACCTGGAACGCAGCCATGTGCTGCCTGCCATGATCAGGAAAATACATCTTGCCAAATGCTTGAACGAAGATAACTGGGAGAACATACGCTATGATCTGGATATGCGCCCGGTGGAAGGTATAAACGGGGAGAGCAGAACAGAGGAGATACTGGCTGTTCTGAAAAGCTACGGCATCAGCAAGGACGGGGTGGAACTGTGGGGAACAGGCACGCCGCTGCGCGAATTCTTATGGAGTGAGGAGATGGCGGATGCCAGTGTTTTCATCATGGAGCATGTGGACTTTAAAGATACTTACCGTCCCGGCACAAAAGAGATACGCAACTGCCACATCAACATCGGCACGGGAAAAGAAATATCCATCGCCGACCTGGCGCATCTGATAGTAAAGGAAACGGGATATAAAGGCAGCATTACATTCAATCCGGAGAAACCGGACGGAACCATGCGCAAACTGACTGATGTGACCAAATTGCATGAACTGGGATGGCATCACAAAATAGACATAGAGGAAGGGGTGCACAAGATGTACCAATGGTATCTGGAATATAAAAAGAAATAAAGAGCATACGTGTTATGGAAACTCATATCGTTATCATGGCAGGCGGCATAGGAAGCCGCTTCTGGCCCATGAGTACGCCGGAATGTCCCAAACAGTTCATTGATGTGACGGGATGTGGCAAAAGCCTGATACAACTGACAGTGGAACGCTTTCAAGGGTTGTGCATTCCGGATAATATATGGATAGTGACTTCGGATAAGTATAAGGAGACGGTAAGGAAACAATTGCCATCCGTGCCGCCTCATCATATACTGACGGAGCCGGTTGCACGTAACACGGCCCCCTGCATCACATACGCTTGCTGGAAAATCAAGAAACACCACCCGCACGCCAATATCGTAGTGACTCCTGCGGATGCATTGGTTATCAATACGGATGAATTCCGCCGGGTGATAGCCAAGGCACTGCTGATGACAGATCAAAGCAAGGCTATTGTAACCATAGGTATCAGACCTTGCCGCCCGGAAACGGGATACGGATATATAGCCGCGGGAGAAGAGGTGGATCAGGATATACGGAAAGTGGATGAATTCAAAGAGAAACCGGACTTGAAAACGGCACGGCACTATGTGGACGCCGGGAATTATTTCTGGAATGCAGGGATCTTTGTATGGAATGTAAAGACCATAGAAGAGGCTATACGCCGTTATGCACCGGGCATTGCCGAGGTGTTCGACAGGATTTATCCGGAGTTCTATACCGAAAGAGAGAAAGAAACCATAGAAGAGCTGTTCCCTGCTTGTGAAAGTATATCCATAGATTATGCCGTAATGGAAAAAGCGGAACGGATTTATGTATTGCCGGCAGAGTTCGGATGGTCTGATCTGGGTAGCTGGGGCTCATTGCATTCCTTGCTGCCTAAAGATGAACGGAACAATGCCGTTGTAGGCGAGAATGTCCGAATGTATGAATGCAATAACTGCATTGTACACACACCGCATTTGAAACAGGCGGTAATACAAGGACTGGACGGGTATATCATAGCCGAGAAAGAGGGAACCCTGCTGATATGCAGACTGGCAGAGGAGCAGCGTATTAAAGAATTTTCGAAAATATAAGGAATGATTATAGCAGTTGACTTTGACGGCACAATAGTGGAGCATAAATATCCCGAAATAGGCAGGGAACTACCCTTTGCCATAGAAACGCTGAAAAAACTACAACAGGAACGGCATCGCCTTATCCTGTGGAGTGTGCGGGAAGGTAAATTATTACAGGAGGCAGTGGATTTCTGCCGGGAGCGTGGACTGGAGTTTTATGCCGTAAACAGCAATTATGCGGAAGAAACCCTGGAAAGTAATCATTACTCCAGAAAACTGAAGGCGGATTTGTTTATTGATGACCGTAATCTGGGAGGACTGCCCGAATGGGGGATGATTTACAGAATGATCCATGACAAATGGGGATACGAAGATATTTATCAAAGTTCAGGTAATAAAGAAGAGACTAAAAAGCGAAGCTTTTGGAAGATACTTTTTTCCAAGATGTAGAATCTCCGCTTCCTAATGTAGTGATACAGGCGGAAGCCCATAAGAAAACTAATGTTAGATCAGAGGTAAGTACTGTTATCAGCGGATAACGGGAACTTACGAAACAGTGTTGGTGATACCCGCCTGGGAAGGTAGGTATCACCTTTTTTTTGATCTATTCCATTAGTATTTGAAGACTTGTTCTTCTCCGGGTTCTATGGTCATGGCTTTCATTCCTTTCCGGGTTGGAATGTTCAGCACTCCCTTTCCGCCGTCGGACTTGATACGGATCTCTTTCTTATCCATATAGATATGGATATTGCCGTATGGAGTGGGCACGGTTCCTTCCATCCATTTCAAGCCGCCCAGACAAGGGGTGACGGAGTATTCCTCGTAACCGGGTTTGGTGGGTTTTACTCCCAGATAGTATTTGCCCAGCAAATAGATGGGGCTGGCTCCCCATGCATGGCAGAGGCTTTTGCCGTATGGACGTCCGTACATGGCCAGATGCCGGGTACCTGTTTCTTCGGGATTGTATTTCTCCCAGAAACTGGTAGCTCCTTCTTTCAACATACCGCCCCAATAGGCTTTCATTTCTTTCATCACCGATTCTTGTTCGCCCAAGGCGCACAGTGCTTCCAGTTCATAGAAACGCATATAAGGAGTGGTGATTTTCAAAATACTGTCATTCTGCAATACGGTGTGTTTGATGGTCTGCTGTTTATCGGCATTCAGATAATTGAAGAAGACAGAGAACATATTGGCGTAGCGGGTAACGGACTCACTCTGCTTGCCCTGAACGCGGTTGTGTACCATCGCCTGTTTCTGCTCATTCCAGAAAGCGGGTTCCAGCTTGGAACGTAAAGCGGAAGCCAGTTTCTCATACTTGGTTTTGTCTGCCGTATTACCGGCCAGACCGGCACAAAGCGCCATGGTTTCCAAACTTTTGCAGAACAAGACTTGCTCAAAGGATAGTTCTCCTTTCTTGTCCAGATAACCGTCTGCCCAGTCTACGAATACCCAGTCACCGGTCATACCTTCCACCATACCGTTGGCATTGGTGCGTCCCAATACATAGTCCATCATGCTTTGCATACGCGGATAGAGTTGGGTTACAAAGTCTTTGTCACCGGAATACATATAGTAATCGTAAATACTGAGGAACCAATAGAAGGTGTAGTCCATAATGGTATTGCTGTGGCTGGTCACAGGGTCTTTTCCACGAAGCAGCCAGATGGTACGCTTCACGGTTTCATTATCGAAGAACAGATAGTAGTTCATCAGGTAGCTCTGGATGGCATCGCCACTCCATACCCAACGGTCGCGCTTGATGCCGTCGATAAAGAATTCACGGGTAGTAAGGTGCATGGTGTATGCTCCTACTTCCCAGATGCGGTTCAGCTCTTCGTCATTGCATTTGAATGAGCCCCGGTACTCTTCGGGCAGGTATTCGTATTGCATGGAAACGTCCTGTATCGTTACTCCCGGATCGCAAGTGACATAGACATAACGGAAGGCCTTGCTGTTGTCCAACGTGTATTCATCGTATAGTTTCCGTGTATTCCGGATGGCCAGATCGGTTATCTGCCCCGGCTCTGCCAGCAATTTGTCCAATGTTTCGCAATATTCCGTATCCAAGGCTTCTTCAGGACTTTCACCGTAATAGATATGGATCGTTCCTTTTCCCTTTACCTCTTTCAGAGTGATATAACCAAAGGTTTCTTTTCCGAAGTCGTACAATACCCCTTCTTTCCGGGGAGTGGAGGAAACTGCTTTCATCGGTTTTCTGGCCAATGAAAACTTGGAAGGCAGTTGGGTGGCTCCGTCAAAGTTCCAACACCCTGCATCCATATAAACGGTGGCAGAAGTATCACTGGCTTTTCCGCTTTCGTCTATCCATTCCTTGTCTTCGTAGGTTACTTTCCAGGTCTTGTCCGTATTTACGGTTTTTCCTTTCACATAAATAGTGGGGGGAGTGGACTGATTCCACACTTTGATGTTCAGACTGTGTTTTCCTGCGGGGAGTTTCAAGGTGGAGGGCATACCGAATTGCAGTTTGCCGTCCAACTTCACATTGTATTTTCCTTCGGCGGCAATGAAGATCTCTTCCGGTTCCGCCAGATCCAATTTCTTGCTGAATTCCACTACCACATAATGGCTGTCCGTTTTCCAGAAGGGAGGGAAAAAAGCACCGCGTTCCGTACGGCGGTTGTTCATCCGGTTGCCCAGCCATATCTCATAATCACCCGGATACCAGATCCAGGTCTGGGCGGAGGCGGCAGCACTCAATGCAAGTGCTCCGACTAAAGTGGCAAGTTTGTTTTTCATAATAGTATCACGTTTTATTTTTCCTTCAAATAGCTATATTCTTTGGGCAGTCCGGCATTTGCCTTGATGCTGTCGTTCACCATCGGACCATTGTTTTCCCATGTATTGCCCGGACCGTTGGCGTTCTTCAGGAACTTCTCTCCTTCCGTCCAGTTGTCCTTGACGGTGATAAATGAAGATCCTTCATCGGTGTAAAGATAGAACCAATGATTGGGATCGTGTGCATAACCGGGTGAAAATATGTCGGAAACGCAATTTTCCGTAATCCGGCTATGGGGTTGTGAACCTAATGTATAAATACCGGCTACATCATACATGTGCTTGGCATAGTGATGAATCAGGTTGGCGTGCACGCGGTTATTGCGCATACAGTTTACCGTACGTGTCCACCCCCATCCCAGACTGATGCCCGAATAGGATACATCACTGATTTCATTATGCTCGATATTGATATCACTGACATAACCGGCGCAAATGCCCAAAGTGCCCCAGTCTTCATTGGTCACATCGTTGATGTAGTTGTTGGAAATGGTCAGTCCGGTACAGACCTCACGACGGTCGGCAGGATCGTATGGAAGATGTGTTTCGTGAGCGGCAGGGCTGAAACTGCCCGCTACAATACCGTTCCCGGCAATATCACGGAACAGACAGCCGTTTATATGTCCTCCATCGGTGGCCCATTCATAATCAATGCCTGTAGAGCCCAAATGCTGGAAACGGCACTTCTCGAAATCAATATCCCAGGCAGCCTTGACTACGACTGCCGATGCCGGACGGCCCAACCAACCTTGATTATCCAGCTTATGATTGTTCTTACGAATCATGGAAGGACGGATTTTATATCCGTCTGTCATGTACATACCTGCCTGAAGAGGAACATGACCTTGCAAAGAGGGACGCATCCAGGTGGTATATTGGAAAGCAATATTGTCAAAACGGATGTGCTTTACCGGACGGTCTATCGTTCCTTCCACCCATACCAACGTTTCGATGCCGGGAACTACGGCTTTGCTTATCTTCTCTCCTTTCCGAGGATAATAATATATTTTACGGCTTTCAATGTCGTGATACCACTCGCCGGGTTCATCCAGCAATTCCATGGCATTGGTCAGATAGAAAGCCGAGTTGTGACCATCCTTGGTCACCATAGGACGCGGCCACGGGTGTTCGAACTGGATGCGGCTTTCAGGATGATGGAAACGCACGGCGGCACTGTCTCCCTGTATTTCGACCGACTTGATACGGAGATTTGCCACACACCACATTTCATGAAGGACCATTTCGGCATATCGGGCCTTCTGTATTTTCTTTACAGCAGCGGCAGGTACCCACAGTATTTCGTTTTGGGGGTCGTTGTTGATGATGCGGTACATCTTTTCAAAGTCTGCCACATCCCTTGCACGAACAGCCTTTTGCCCATTGATCCACAGTTGCCGGAAATCCAGCGGACGCCCGTTAAACATAGGGACATCGGCTACCCACAACTTTCCTTGCTTCTTCCAGTTCCTGATTTCCACCCCACCATTCAGAACGGCATTTCCATCCGAAGTGATGACGGTAGGTGACGCTTCCGTCCCGCTGTCCTCCGGACGGATAAAGACGGGTTCGTACAGATGGTAGTCACCTGCCTCCAGATGGATGGTGATGCCACCTTTTACACTTTCATCATTAAGGCGACGAAGTTCCCTTGCCTGACGCAATGCGGCTGTAAGGGTGGCTTTCGGAGAGTCTTTGGTACCCGGATTCCGGTCATTGCCTTCCGGAGATACGAACAAATCGGCTGCTGACAGTGTACAAGCTATCAGCAGCGCAGTAGTGGTTATGAATATTTTTTTCATTTGTAAATCATTAGGAGTAAGTGGTTAGTGATTAGTCCGTGCCAAAGGCATCCATACCGTCATTTCAGCCTTTCCGCGGTTTCCCCATGCATAATAAGGAATCAGACGGATATGGACCGGTTTGTCGGCCTTTCCTACCTCGCGGTACAAGGTATCTTTCCATGATACTTCATCGACCAGACGGGCAGTACCATCCAATGCGACAATCGGACTGCCTTCGATGGTTATTTTTTTCGGAGTCAACCGGATATCGGCAGGTATCAGCACATTGTCTATCTTATGCCCGCCTTCTATATCCATACTTTCCAGACAGTAGACCAACGGGCCACGTTTCACCACTACCTGGTTACGGATTTCTTCGGCCAACGGATTTGCTTCCAGCAATTTTACAGGCATATCCATCACCCATTCCACACAATCCCCTTTCTTCCAGATGCGGTTTACCTCGGCGTATGTATTCGCTTTCCAGGTTCCTTGCACCGGTTCGCCATTTACCTTCAAAGTTGCCTTCTCGCACCAGTCAGGAACACGGAGGAACAAAGAAAACGCTTTCTTCTTTGACGGTTTCGGAGCTTCGGTAACAGTCAGCTTCACAGCGCCTTCCCACGGATACTCCGTTTCTTGCACCAGCCCGATCTTTCCCGTTTCCTTCAAAGTTGTAGCCAGTGTATTCGCTCCATACAAATTGCAATATACCGCATTCGGAGTCACCGTATAAGCATAGTTCTGGGCTTGGCAAACGGTGCGCAGCGTATTAGGCGGACAACAGAAACAGCTGATATACTCGGTACGTTCTTTAGGCCAGCGAAGTGTGTATGGCAAATCCGCACTGATGCGCAACGGGTTGGTATAGAAATATTTCTTTCCATCCAGACTGACACCACTCAACACACTGTTGTAAAGGGCGGTTTCCACAATATCCGCATATTTGGCATCGCCCGTCACTTCCAGCATACGCCAGTTGAAAAGCATATTGCCGATATTGGCACAGGTCTCGTTATGCGCCGTACTATTAGGCAACTGATAAGGACGGCCATAGCTTTGGTGTACTTTCTGAATGCTGTCCGGCTCATAGCAGGTTCCATCCGGCGAAGTGCCGTCATACAGCGCACCGCACGCTCCTGTAACATACATCTTGCGGGTCACAATGTCTTTCCAGATGCTGGTCAGGTTTTTCATCAGTTGGTCTTCTCCTGTTTCGGCATACACATCGGTCACACCGGCATACAGGTAATTGGAACGCACGGCATGTCCCATCGCATTGTATTGCTGACGGAACGGAATACGGTCCTGATTATCATCGGTGCCGTTTTCCACCATACCACGGATATCAATCAGATTCTTGGAAAGTTCCAGATAACGGGGATTCCCTGTAGCACGGTACATTTCCACCACACCCATATAATGGGAAGGACAAATGGCATTTCTTGCCAGTTCCGCAGAAGCGGTTTCATAGAAATGACAGAGGAAGTCCGTCGCTTTTACGGCAGCATCGAATAAAGTAGTCTTTCCGGTGGCACGGCGATGAATGATACCTGCCATCATCAGATGCCCCAAATTGTAGGTTTCAAAATTCAGACGATTGGCAAATGCACCTTTCTCGTCCTCACCGCCTACTTTGGTGCCAATTACCGTCTGTTGCTGTTTGTCCGAATGAGTGTCAATCCCCTTATTCTTTTCCTCGATGATGACAGGGGTATGGATGTAACCGTCCGCACGCTGGGCTTTCACCACATGTTCAATGAAGTGATCCATCAGTTTATCCAATTCGGGATCTTTCGTGACGGCATACACGGAAGCCACCCCTTCCATCCATTTATACATATCACCGTCATGAAAGGGAGGTCCCCAATGTTCGCCCTCGCAAACACCGGCAGCTATTTCAAAGTTACGGAAGCCATGCGAAACATCGGGATTGTTCCATGTATCCCACATACTTTGCAAGGAGGTATGGCTATATACATTGAAACGGTCGCCCCAAAAGCCATCTGTCCAATGCACGGCACCTAATTCCGTATTGGCCATCTTGGCAAAACGACTTTGACTCATATCCGTCAGCCCGCCCGACTGGGCAAATGCTCCCGTAGTTACTCCGGAAGCCAGTAAAAGTAGTAGTCTAATGCTTTTCATAATAATCTGTCACTTATTCTTTTCTTTATAAAGGGAGGACGATAATAAGAAACGTTTGTACTCTATTTATAATTATTTCATATTCTGTATCTTTAGAAAGAGCTTTCATTGGCGGATAATGGGAGTCTGTTTTCAAAAAAACGGGTATCTGATTTTTATTTCAGACACCCGTTTTTTCAAATTCTCCAATACTCTCTATCAAAGAATTCCTTTATCCACAATTGTATTATTTCAGTTTGCTCAAATCCAACTCTTTATAAGCCACACGCTGACGGCGCCAGGTATATACGGCATGCAGTTTGCCATCCTTGCCCTGAATGATGGACGGATAAGAATACTGGCTGATGGGGCTGTCTTCCAATGTCATTACATTCTTCCAGTGAATGCCATCATCCGAAACCGCCACACACAACGGTGTACGCGGCCCTTTCGGAGTACCCGGCAATGTACTGAAATCATTATAAATCAATACGTGACGGCCATCCTTCATGGTTACGGCATCCGTGCCCGAATTATTATTGGGAACATCAAGCAAAGTGACTTTGCTCCATGTTTCACCATTGTCACTGCTCCATGAAGTGGCAATCTGTGCGTTACGTGTACGGCAAAGTACCTGCAAACGCCCATCCTTATGACGCAAAATGCTGGGCTGGATAGCATAAATAGGCTTCTCGCCTTCTCCTTTTATGGCTTCACCGCCTTCCTGATCGTCTACATTGGCTGCATTTGCCTTACGCAAAGCTGTAGGCACACTCATTTCCGCCTCTACAGGACCTACCATCTTCCAAGTCTTTCCTTTATCATCCGAAATTTCAAAATGGATACGCCATCCTCCATCGCCTTCCGTACTGGAAGGACAGATAATACGGCCATCCACATACTCCGGCTTATTTTTTATAGGACCTAAGAAACCTTTTGGCAACGGTTCACGTTGGCTCCAAGTTTTTCCACCATCTTTAGAACGTACCAGCCAACCACTCCAATCGGCTACTTTCAATCCTATTTTATAGAACAGGATCAGATCTCCGCCGGGGATCTGGAAAAGCACAGGATTCCAACAAGCCTTGCGGCGTGCCCGGGACTTGTCCCCTTTAAACGTAGAAGCCACGGGGCCGGCATCCGCCGGAGTGGATTCTGCCGTAATGCCTGCCAAGACAGCCTGCGGATCATCCAGACTAAACACCCCGTCGGCAGCCAGATAAGGTGCACTCCATTCCGTCGCGCCCTTCGGCTTGCGACATACCCAGATACAACAATCCGGATTACGCTCTTTAGTGCCTCCAAAGAAAGAGGCTACCAGGTCTCCGTTCTTCAATTCCACAATAGTAGCGCCGTGGCATTCGGGAAAAGAAGCTTGTTCGTATAGGAACTGATCTTCCACGATACCTGCACGGTTTTTACCTGAAGAAGGGTCCATGCTAACCGAAAAATGATAGTTCCCCGAAGGAATACTCCATACGGTAGAGTTGCCTTCCCGACGTACAAAGGTAACGTCCTTGTCTTTTACCGCCTTCTCGTCCAACGTTGGAAGATAAACCAATGCAGTGGTATTGCAGGGAACCGTGATATCCCATTCCAGATGCGTAAGGGTCTTCTTCCAGTTACTAATCATCTTGCCATATAAAGTGTTGTGCGAAGCCTTGACATGACTCAACTCCTGGATGGAAAAATCAGGTTTAAGGATGATTTGTTTGTAAGCGGGCTGTGCCGGATTAAATCCGGCTAAATCACGGAAATACCAAGTCAATAGATCACCCAATATCATCACATGGTTACAACTGTTCATCCAACGATTGGCGGTATCACCGTTCCACAGTTCCCAAATGGCAGTAGCTCCCTTTTCTATCATATAGCCATAACTGGGATAAGTCTTGTTGCTTGCCAACAGGAAAGCGACATCGCCACGCCCCATACGGGTAAGCTCACGCATCATCCAGTTCATACCTATCACCCCACTGCTGATATGACCTTTATTCCGGGTGATAATGCCTGTTATTACATTTTTCTCCACTTCTTCCCTATAAGCCTCAGGAACCATATCGAAAGCCAGCGGCAGAATATTGGCCGTCACCGTATTGTTACCATAGAATATGCTGTCGGGATAAAGAACATGCGGCGTTTGTACCGGAGAAGTTCCCTTCTTAACCGTAAGGAAACGGGCGTTGAAGCAGTCTTTGATTTTTGCTGCATCCTTCTCGAATCCTTTCGCCTCATCTTCCAGACCTTGCAAACGGGCGAACTTGGCCAGCATTTGCGATACCTTATAATAGTAGGCTGTAGCAATCAGTGCTCCATCCGTCTTGCGGGCAGGGTCCTGACTGTGAATCAGCTCCGGTGATTCGGGAGGCATACACCAGTCACCGTATTTATCGGCGTTAATCACTCCATCCTCTGTGGTGAACTCACTGCGTATATGGTGCATCCATTTCTTGATAGCGGCATAATTCTTACGAATAGGTTCGATGTTGCCGAACTGTTCATAAACCATATCACAGATTACCGGGAATGTGGACGACCATGTCATTTCCGATGTATAATAATTGTAATAAGCCGGACAAATATCAGGAATACAACCGTCTTCACGCTGCGCTTCACGGATATCATCCGCCCATTTGGCATAGGTGTTGCCATTGTTGAACATGAAACTTTCCCCCCACGTTCCCATAGCATGGTCGCCAAGCCAGGGCTGGCGCTCGTCACGCTGAGGACAATCCAAAGGCACTCCTTTATAATTACTGGAAATCCCCCACCAGGCATTCCGATAAACCCGGTTCATGATATCATTGGAACACTCGAAAGTACCGTTATCTTCCAAGTCATCATATACTACTTCAGCAACCAAATCTTCCGCTTTCAGATTTTTATAACCTGTCACTTCTACATATTGGAATCCATGATAAGAAAAACGGGAACTCCAGGAGGTGTTGTTTTCTTTGCCGTTGCAGATATAATAATCCGTACTCTGGCTATGGCGGAGATTTTCCACATCCAGTTCCGTACCGTCGTTCTTTACCCGTTCGGCATAACGTATGCAAATCGTATCTCCCGCAGCGGCTTTCGCTATGTTAATACGCACCCATCCTGCCATATTCTGACCGAAATCAATCATATAACGGTCACCATATTGCTTGAAGACAGCCGGCTTCAGCGTTTTCATCACTTTCATGTTGGGAGCGGTATTGCCGCGGAGTGTACCGTACGGCAATGAAACACGTTGCGCCTTCAGCCATTTGGAATCATCATAACCGGGCTGTGTCCAGTTTCCCAATTCCATACGGGCATCGTAAATCTCACCATCGTATTCATTATTGCTACGTATAGGCCCTTGAGCCGTCAAACGCCATTTCTCATCACTGTTGATGCGCTGGATACTGCCGTCGGTATATTCTATAATCAGATTCAGACGCAACTTGGGATAACCAAAAGTAGGAATCTTATAAGGTTTGTAATTTTGACGCATAGTGTAGAAACGTCCGTTGCCCAGGGTCACTCCGATGGCATTGTCGGCATTTCCTCCGGCAACCTGTTTGGTGACATCAAAAGAATTGTAAAGCACAGTACGACGATAATCACTTGGAGCCGGCGCCAATACCTGATCACCTATCCGCTGACCGTTAATGAACAGTTCGTACATACCCAAACCGCACAAATGAAGGGTAGCATACTTTATCTCCTTGGCTTGCGTTTTAAATTCCGTGCGTAAATAACGAGAGCTCAAACGGCTGTGTGAATCTTCCCGGTCCCATGCAAACGCAGCGTCCCAACCTATCCATCGTCCTTTCCAATGAATCTCACCTAAAGGTCCCATCCCCCATCGGGCAGGCTCGCTCCATTCTGTCTCACCGCGATTGGTATAGCTTCTCACTTTCCAGTAAACACGCTGATTGCTTTTCAAACGCTTCCCTTGATAGGGAATCCATACGGACGCATCGGATTCCACTTTTCCGGAATCCCACAAATCTCCTTTATCCTGTGCTAAAAGTTCAGGAGAAGAGGCAACCAAGATCCGGTAGGCGGTCTGCATCACATTTCTTTGAGAAGATTCCAACCGCCAGCTCATACGGGGAGCAGCAGTATCCAACCCCATGGGATCTACCATCTGCTCGGTACGCAGGCCGGTAACCGAAACATCCGCTGCCTTCAACCACAACGGAAGTGCCAGAAGAATGATTAATAATACTTGTTTTTTCATGATATGCATATTTCTTACTTATTCCATTTCTGTATGGCATCCGGCAAGGCTATCCAAGCTTTCTGCACATAATCCTTCGCAGAATCCACAACAATCAGAACCTGGTCATTACCGCTCAGATAACCGCTATCATGCTGGAAAGAAGTGACTTTACTGTCAAACTCACCGATATATTCCAACTTACCGTCCTTCGCGCTATACCACCATGCATTCTTTTTCGCACCGCTGATTTTGCTCAAATCGATCTGCATAGGACGTCCTGAGTAATTGTAAACCAGCAAATAGTCATTTCCACGGGTAGCGATGGCACGGTCATAGCGTTCGCCGTTAGTTCCTGCAATGACACTCTGATCGGGCACACGTTCAAAGAAAGGAAAAGTCAGCATCAAGTTCTTCAGATATTTCATCTGATTGAAACCGGGGTCTTCCAAAGCATCCCACCATGCTTTCTTACGTCCGTCGGCGCCGAAAGAGGCTCCATATCCGGGACGGATAAATTGCATGATATCATTATGACCGTATGAGTGCCCGAATGATCCGGCAAATACCGACCAATAGGCATAACGACGCACATCGTGCTGATTCCAACGGGTTTCATTGGGATCATGCAGCCCCTGTGGAATGTCTTCATAAATAGGTTCGTCATCAATCACCGGTTTCAACGGAGTCTTTGCCTGACTGGCTTCCACAAAACGCCAGTTATCTTCTTCCGTATTCTCTTCGATAGGATAGTCACCATCACCGTTACGCTGCCCGTAACGACGGTGTCCGCTTTGGAACATATTGAAATCCAGCCATTCGCGGTCATTAAACCAAGTAGCCGACGTGGTACGTCCACGCGGATGGAAAGTCATCAGATGACCTTTGTCTATGCTGCGGATACTGTTTGCCAACGCATCCCATACCTCCGTCTTATTATCACCGCGGATATCCCCTCCTATCATCCAAATAATATTCGGCTCATCCTTGTAACGTTCTGCAAGAAACTTACCGTATGCCACGGCTTCTTTTTCATTCATCAGCCCTTGTTCCACGGGAGTTCCCCAAATACATACCATCCCTATATAGATGCCCCGTGAAGCGGCACTTTTAATAATATAGTCCATGTGGTCCCAATATCCATAAATCCCTTTGCGGTTGATATCTTTGAAATTAAAACCGTCTGTCATGGAATACCGGCCGTAAATATTCATGGAAGGCACACCGTTCAATACCTGCACCTGCACCATGTTATATCCGGCATCCTTGCACTTATTCAGATAGTAAGAAACCTCGTCACGATTCAAACGTTGCGGCATCAGCCATCCGGTTTCACCCAACCAGAAGAAAGGTACTCCATTTTCATGCTTCAGGTAACGTCCCTCCTCGGACACCACCAGTTTGCCGTTCTTCCAGGGAATATACGTTTTCGCTTTCTGCGCCGGCAACGAAGTAGAGCAACATAGCAATAAAGCCAATAAGGAAAGTAATGCGTGTCTGTTCATCATTGTATTTTCAAATTCGTTTATTAATTAATTGACAATCTCCAAACAAGAGCTTTTATCAAAACAACAAGGTGTTTAAAAAAGGTCCTGATGTTTACGGAAAAGATGAAGACCTTTTTGACAAATGTCCTCATCTTTTTCAGATTATTCCTACTGCTTCATTTTCTCATATTCAATAGCTGCCAAAATAAAGGAACCTACTGATTTCGGATCGTTCTCTATCACCGGCTCACCTATATAATAAGCAAAACTTCCATCCCGGTTTCCTTTACCGCCTAATCCTGCAACAGCACAACAGTTGGTAATAGTGTATGAACCATCAGGCTCTTCTTTAATGAATTGTTTGATCAGGCCATTAAAACCACGCTCCGCAGCGGCCTTGTACTCCACGGGGATATATCCTTTATTCACCGCTTTACACAAGAAATAGACAAAAAGCGATGAAGCGGAGGATTCCAGATAATTTCCTTTACGGTTATTCTGGTCAGTCACCTGCCACCATACCCCTGTTTCAGGCTCCTGGTATTTTACAATGCCTTCGGCCAACGTATTTATAATCGTCATAATGCTGTCGCGTCCTTCGAACTGCGCCGGCATATAGTCCAATACATCCACCACGGCAGCGGCATACCAGCCTATACTGCGGCTCCAGAAGTTGGGTGAGCACCCGGTTTCCTTATTTGCCCAATTTTGTGTCTTGCTCTCATCCCAGCCATGATAGAACAAACCGGTTTTAGGATCATACGTTTTACGGGCAATCAGCTTTATTTGATTCACAATATCGGCATTGACCGTAGTATCCTTGAATACGTTACCATATTGAGCCAGATAAGGAGAAGCCATGAATATACCATCCAGCCACATCTGGTGCGGATATACCAGTTTGTGCCAGAAACCGCCTTCACTGGTACGAGGCTGTTCGGCCAGTTGTTTGCGAAGAGTATCCATCGCCACCTTATAACGCCCGTCTCCCGTCTTTTCATAAAAATCGAATAAAATCTTTCCGGCATTGATATTATCAATATTAAAAGAAAGATATTTCATGGTCTTTATCTTACCGTCGGTGTCTATCAGACTGTCTGCATATATTTTTGCATAATTATAATAGGCAGTGTCACCGATATGTTTCCATTCCTCCAACATGGATTTCACCACCAGTCCGTGCGTATAGCCCCAACGAGGCTTTTTCGCTTTTTCTATCATCCAAGGCTCAGGGAAACGTTGCATTTCCGACTGAGCCATACGTTCGCTCCATTTGATTTCTTCGGTCTGTTTAGGAGTGGCAGTACATGCACACATTCCACCTGCCAGCAACAATGAGCAAATAATGTTTAATCCTGTTCTTTTCATATTTCTTCTTTTTACTATTTTTCATCCTTACAATCAATGCAAGAATCATCACTTACCTAAGAATATATACTCTTCACCTGCTTTGGTTTCCAGATCATAAAGATAAGTTTTTTTCAACTCAACTTTATTCAATTTCGCTTCTTTATTTATAATCGGCTGTAAGATTTCGGGTATGGCATACAATTTATTCGGATTCTCTCCTTTTGCCTTTCTCAGCCCTTTGCCTGCCAGCGGATTTAAAGAACGCAAACGACAGTTTCCCCCATTACGGGATTTCACCACCAACCGGCTCACTTTACCATTCTTCCAACTCAAATCCAATTCAAAACCTCCACGGGCTATAATCCCGCTCACGCTTCCCTCTTTCCATTGCGCCGGCAATGCGGGAAGTAAATAAATAAAACCATCGTGGCTCTGCATCAGCATTTCTACGATACCCGCCGTACAACCAAAATTACCGTCAATCTGAAAAGGTGGATGGGCATCAAACAAATTAGGATAAGTTCCTCCTTTTTTCTTCTCGTTACGTACGAGAGTCAACTGATCGGTTATCAGTTTATAAGCATGGTCACCATCCAACAGACGGGCCCACAAACATACCTTCCATCCCATACTCCATCCGGTAGACGGATCGCCACGATGGATCAGCGAAGTACGTGCCGCATCAAACAATTCGGGAGTACGGTAAGGAGAAATCTGATTACTGGGGAACAAACCATAAAGGTGTGACACATGACGGTGCACATCCTGCGGATTGTCCCAATCCATCATCCATTCCTGCAATTGCCCCCAACGTCCTATCTGCATGGGCGCCATTTCCTTTAAACGCTGTTCCAAACGGGTGGCAAATTCAGCATCCGTACCCAACAGACGGGCGGTCGTGATTATCTGATTCCACAAATCGAATATCAGCTGGTTATCCAAAGTACACCCGGCAGCCGTAGTCGCTTTCCCGTTACTGCCCGCATGAGTATTCTCCGGAGAATTGCTCGGACATACCACCAACCAGTTATGCAACGGTTCCTTCACCATGATTTCATCAAAAAACTTACCGGCTTCTTTCATGATAGGGTAAGCCGAGCGGAGAAATTCCATATCGCCTGTATAAAGATAACGTTCCCACAAATGACGGCACAGCCAGGCTCCACCCGTAGGCCATAATCCCGACGGAGCCTTGTCTATAGCTCCGGTAACACGCCATATATCCGTATTGTGATGCAATACCCAGCCATCCGCCCCATACATAATCTTGGCCGACTCACGCCCTGTTTCACTCACTTCACGGATCAGTTGTATCAAAGGCTCGTGCAATTCGCTGAGATTCGTCACTTCGGCCGGCCAATAGTTCATTTCAACATTGATATTACACGTGTATTTACTATCCCAGGAAGGAAATAATTTATCATTCCAAATGCCTTGCAAATTAGCAGGCTGCCCACCCGGCTGTGAAGAACAAATCAACAGATAGCGGCCGAAACGGAAATAAGTGGCCACCAGAAAATCATCCTTCGTTTCCTTGAAATTCTGTACACGCATATCAGTGGTTACCCCTGCATATTTGTCTATGCCTAAATCCAAAGAGACACGGTCCATATATTGCTTGAAAAAATCGACGTGTGCCTTACGTGATGTCATATAATCTTTACTTACAGCCCGGCGCAGATAGTTCTTCGCACGCTCCACTTGGTTACCTGTTATATCCTTGTAATTAGTAAAGTTGGTAGCAATGGAAATATAAATCACAGCCTCGTCCGCCCCTTCTATACTCAAGACTCCGTCACGACAAGACCGGGTTCCTCCCTGAGTACGTGCAGTCATACGTCCCTGAAATTCAACCTTCCCTTTGAGTCCTTCATGCCAGGAAGATACGCCCGAAAGGGTAACCTCCTCCCCTTCCGTCGCAACCATCACATCCTGATGCGGAGTAGTAAGATTGGCGTTACAAGTAATCTTTCCGGGTTGGCTGGCAGTAAGACGCACCATAACTACCTGATCGGCAAACGACGTCAGTGTTTCACGCTGATAAGTCACCCCGTCCACCTTATAACGCACGATGGTACGAGCTGAATCCAGGCTCAGTTCCCTATAGTAATCGGAATAACGTGTATGCCCCGGAAAAGAAATATGCAGATCGCCAAACGATTGATAGGGCATACCGCTATTGGTCTTCGCCATTACTTTCTCGGTAGCCAACGTTTGTGCTTCAAGATATTTTCCCTCGAACACCAACCGGCGCACTTTGGGAATATATTCCAACGCATCGGGATTAGCATTATTATTGGGACGTCCTGCCCAAATAGTTTCTTCGTTCAACTGGATATGTTCCACACCGGGATTGCCGAATACCATCGCTCCCAACCGCCCGTTACCCAGCGGAAGCGCTTCAGTCCAAACCTGAGCGGGTTCGTCATACCACAGTTTATATTCCTGTGCGGCAGCCTGCAAGTAAGAACTTGCCCATAACAGCCCCCCCACTATCCATTTTATTTTCATATTGATCTCTAGCTTTTATTAAAGGGAGACGAAAAAAGAAGACGGATGTACTCTGTGGAAAGAAATAAAAAAGTAAATATCATGAAAAAACTTTCCCTGGCACCTCAACAAATCCGGCTTCTCTATTGTTATTAAAATAAAACCATCTTATAAAATTAGAATTATATGAAAATAGCAGAGATTAAAGGAAGAGAGATTTTGGATTCACGTGGTAACCCCACTGTGGAAGTGGATGTGATATTGGAATCAGGGATTATGGGCCGTGCCTCTGTCCCATCGGGTGCGTCAACCGGTGAACATGAGGCATTGGAGCTACGTGACGGTGACAAGACCCGTTACGGGGGCAAAGGCGTATTAAAAGCTGTAGAAAATATAAATACCCTTATCGCTCCGGCATTGAAAGGAATGGACTCTATGGACCAACGTGGCATTGACAAAGCCATGCTTGATCTGGATGGAACCCCAACTAAATCAAAACTGGGCGCAAATGCTATTTTGGGCGTATCCCTGGCTGTGGCAAAAGCTGCCGCCAACTATCTGGATATCCCTCTTTACAGATACATCGGCGGAACAAATACCTATGTCATGCCCGTCCCGATGATGAACATCATTAACGGAGGCTCGCATAGCGACGCTCCTATCGCTTTTCAAGAATTCATGATTCGTCCTGTCGGCGCAAAGACATTCCGTGAGGCCTTACGGATGGGCGCAGAAGTATTCCATGCTTTGAAAGAGGTGCTGAAAAAACGCGGACTAAGCACAGCCGTAGGAGATGAAGGCGGTTTTGCCCCTGCACTGGATGGCACCGAAGATGCTTTGAATTGTATCCTTGCCGCTATTGAAGCTGCCGGATATGAACCGTTCAAACATATCACCATCGGTCTGGATTGTGCTTCTTCCGAATTTTATCATGACGGCATCTATGACTATACCAAGTTTGAAGGCCCCAAAGGGGAAAAGCGCAGTGCCGCCGAACAGGTTGCCTATCTGGAAAAATTGAGTTGGGACTACCCCATTGATTCGATAGAGGATGGTATGGCAGAAAACGACTGGGAAGGATGGCGCATGCTGACCGAGCGTCTGGGCAACCGTTGCCAGCTGGTAGGTGATGACTTGTTCGTTACCAATGTGAAGTTTCTGGAAAAAGGAATCAGTGAAGGTTGTGCAAACTCTATCCTGGTAAAAGTAAACCAGATCGGTTCGCTGACTGAAACTCTGGATGCTATCGAAATGGCCCAACGTAACGGCTACACCACTGTGACCAGCCACCGCTCCGGTGAAACGGAAGATGCTACCATTGCAGATATCGCCGTAGCCACCAATAGCGGACAGATTAAAACCGGTTCACTGAGCCGTAGCGACCGTATGGCAAAATACAACCAGTTGCTCCGCATTGAAGAAGAATTGGGTAACCGTGCCGTATATGGATATAAAAAAATAGCACGCAATTTTAAAGCGTAAGCGGTTTATATCCCCAATTCCATAAATGAAGACTGCCTCAAGAGGGATCGTGATGATTCCGGCTTGAGGCATTACTTTTGCACTATTATTTAATCTCAACTGGGCTACAACGTTTTTTCCTCCCATTCCTCCACCGTCATGGTTTCCGATGAAAAACTGACACCAATAGCCGTGACTTTGCGCGTGTCTGTCTGATAAGGTGTAGCATATCCTTTGTCCTCTATCTGCTGCAAGGCTTCAGCAGCCGTACCATCCAGTTTAAACTCAAATATATATACATAATCCTTTGTTTCCAATACACAGTCCACTCTTCCTCTTGACTGAGTTTTCTCCACATGCAACTGGCAATATACCCCAAGCAAACGGAGAATCAGATAGAAAGTATATTGAAAATGTTTTTCTGTCGCTTCAACCGTCTTTATCGAGCCATGAGAATCATAAGGTATATCCGCAAGGAAAGAAGTTAAAGCTGAACAAAAAGCCGTAGTTTCCCCTTCCTCAAGTAAAATGACGGCATCTACAATCCAGTTGGAAACTTCAAACTCTTGGGGTTTGAAATAATTGGCTGCCACCATGGTCAGAAATCCCTTTTTCACCTCATTATTTGGAAAGTCCAACAGGTAACGGTTTCTCCGGGAGTCGTATTCCTTGATCGTCAGATAGCCGCTTTGATAAATCATAGGCAGCGGTTTTTCCACATCGGCCTTATAATCGACAAACATCGAAGGATCATAGTAACGCCCAGTCAATTCATCCATCTGCTCGTGGTTATGCCGCAGAAGTTTGATCAAATAAGTAGGAGTACCTGATGCAAACCAATAGTCGCGGATATCGTTCATATCAAAAGCATTGAGCAGGCTGAAAGGATTATAGACACCAAGCAAGCCGCTGCCAAAATGATAGCCATCGTATTGCATTTTGAGTACGTCTTTCATTTCCTCCACTGTATAATTGAACTTTTCAGCCAAATTTGCAATAGGTTCTGCAAAATAATGTTCCAATTCCACCTGAGTCACACCACACAATGCTTCATAATGATTATCCATACTTATATCTTTAGGCTGGTTGAACCCGCTGAACACACTGACTTGCGAAAATTTTGTCACTCCCGTAAGCAACACAAACCTCAAGTATTCATCAGCCCCTTTGAAGGTGGAATAGAAAGCTTTCAAGATTTCGCGGTTGGCATCTTCCAGAGGAGTATCCAATGCATCGAGAATAGGCTTGTCATATTCATCTACCAGCACCACGGCACGACGCCCCGTTTGCTGATAGGCTAGAGAAAGTATTTGTTCGAACCGCTTCCCCATAGGAACCTCACGGGGAGTTTCTCCGTAGATTTTCTCCCAGTTGGCAAGATAATATTCTATGGTAGCTTCCAAGTTTCCTTTTTCCGTAAAGTTAACACCGTTGAAATCTATCTTGAACACAGGATACTGATGCCAGTCTTTCTCCAATTTCGCTATCATCAAGCCGTCAAAAAGTTCCTTGCGCCCCTTGAAATAGGCATCCAACGTGCTTACCAACAAGCTCTTCCCAAAACGACGGGGACGGCTAAGAAAACAAGTTTTGGTCGTCGTTACCAAACGATAAACCAAATCGGTCTTATCCACATAGACCCAATTACCTTCTATTATTTGATCAAAACTCTGTATGCCAATGGGATATTTCATCATTCTCTTTTTCTTAAATGGATTGTTAATGCGAAGATAACGACTTCTCTTCGCATTAACAATAAAAGTGGGAAAACAAATTCATTTCAAGTGAATTTTAAAGACAAGTCCTCCTGAGAAATATTTTCCGTTATTCAGTTCTGCCGATTCTTACAAGGCAGGGACAGTGGGGACAGCAGGGACAGCCCCTTTTTTTCTCACACACGTGCGCGCGATATAATAAGGTGGAAAATGAGTTTCCCAATGACACCAACGAGGAAGAACAACTCACCGAAGGCTCCGAACCTTATTTCCCCCTGCCTACCTTTCCACAGGACGACATATGGCCGGAGCTGCTAGAGAAAATCATCTCTTACAGTAAAAAAAACAAATAACACAACACACTGCTTTTGGGAGGCCCCCTGCATGCAGACCTTCGTATACGCACCGAGGTGAAAAAGGCGATGAAAACCTACCACCAGGAAAAGGCGGCCCAAACGGTTCACCAAGCAAGGGGTCCGATGAGTGTGGACGGTAGGGGGAACGTATCACAAGAGCTGACCCCGGCTTTATACGCGCGCACGTGTGTGTGAGAAAAAAAGGGGCTGTCCCTACTGTCCCCGTGTCCCCGCCGCCAGTTGCAACCAGTCTGCCTCCACTTGGAGAGCCATGATTCCCCCCGCAATCCGCCAAGGGGTCAAAAGGGGTCGGAAGGGGTCACGCCGCACGGACGTGAAGTTATCTTTGCAGTGTCAGAAGGAACCAGCCGCACCCCGGCACAAGATTACAAAAATCCTGGTACAAGATTCCGCGGATCTTGTACCAAGTTTCACCGGACGCCGCAGCAGTGTGCGCCTTGTTCCTTCCTGACACTTTTCTGATAATAACAACCCTTTAAAAACAAAAACGATGATCAATTATCACAACATTGTCTTCCCGTTCCTCCACCGTCATGGTTGCCGACAAGAGGCTGATTCCAACTTCCGTGACTTTGCGCGTACCAGCCAAATAAGGAGTAGCATTCGTCAAAGTCGTTCTCTTCGCATTAACAATAAAAGTTGGAAAACAAATTCATTTCAAGTGAATTTAATGCCCATGCTGTCGGCTATCAAGTAGAGGTTGTGTCAAAACGTTGGCACAACCTCATATACTAACGTGAAATCATACAAGGCAAAATTAATTTCGCCAACGAGTTATATTATACAGCCCTTACAGCTGTCATTCCACAACACAAGAATATTTTTCTTTCAATCCCTCCAAACTCATCCCCGTAAAATAATCCTCTATAAACTCCCATCGCTGCTCATCGCTCAGTTTTGTATTGCCAAAGAACAGCCGGAACAACTCTATCTGTTCCTGGAATATTTTCTCATTATTCTCCAGCACATGGTTCTGATAGTCTCCCGAAGCAGCTTCCTTTTTCAATATCTCCGCATCACGGACACGTACTCCAACAGAAGGAACACCCCCCTCTACGGTAAAGTCCACCACATTGAGCATAGACAGCAAGTTGAGCAACATATTGAGATCGGAGAACGGAGTGACATAGAACAACAGCCGGTCTCCTTTCTTTCCTGTGATACGCTGGGCACACAACTTCTGGTAACGGGAAAGCAACAAATCAAAACCACGGGTAACGGTAAACATCAGTTTGTCTTCATCTTTCTTCTTGGCACTGGTGATGTAACTCACACTTCTGCCCTCCTCTACCCTGGACTCCAGTAACGAAGTGATAAAACGCTTGGCAGAAGGAACATCCATATCATAGGCCGCAAAAATACTACGCAAATCGTCCTCCTCGAACTTTCCTTTATTACCATACAGACTCACCGTCAACAAATCTTTCAAACTCTTCAAGAGACTTGCCAGCTTGGAGCAGATATCCGCCGCACTCTCTTTTAACAAGACATCATGCTTACCCACAGCTGCCGCACGAACTCCCTCAAAGAGATTTCCATTGTATAAATCGCGCTTAAACTCACGGTATCCCATCTCCGAGAAACAATTCTCCCACAAAGATTCAAAAGCCACCTTATAGACTCCTTCAACCCCTTTCACGGGAACCATATACTGCTTGTATTTTTTACGGAAAGCGGCATCACCCGTCTTTTCCTGCACATAGCCATCGGAAAACAACGTCTGTGAATTGATTTCAACAGGAGAACCGCCATGCCGGAAACTCAAATCCTCTTCTATCCATAACAAAGCCGTTTTGACGACTTGCTCCAAATCCGATTCATATTCCAGCTTGTTCTTTTTACGAGGCAACTTCACTGCAAATTCAAAATCGGATAAAGACATCTGCATTTCATCACTACAGCCTTTCATCAGATATATTTCCCAAACTTTCTTCAGAATCATCCCCAACTGTTCCTGGGAGATGGCACCCGCAGAATGCAGGCGTTTCATATAATAAAAGTCGCGCTCATTAAAATCCGTCACCGCCACACCCGTAATGTTCTTATCACGGGCAGCACGGCCAATCTCCTGAATATAATCGACAAAGGTGCTAGATGGAGCCACATGATACACACGGTCAATATCGCTGATATCCACCCCCATACCGAAAGCTTTCGTAGCAACGATTATCTTTTTCTCACCCTCCTTAAAAGCTTGTATAATTTCGGCTTTTTGCTCTTTATCCTTTTTACCATAATAAGATGCCACCCAATGCCAGTTAGCCGGATACACCCAGGTCTTCAGTTTCATATCTATACCTCCGGCAAAAGGATAATAAATGATAGTCTTATGCCCGTCCAGAAAATCCTCCACCCGGGCGGCAACAGTACGTTGCTTGGCCTTATCGTAGGTTTCCCCCTCCTCTATGGTCATGGCGGTAATGTCAAAGCCGATATTTTCACGCTTCACCGTGCCCACATACAAGGCACACGGAGCAAGATGCAACGACCGGATGGTATCAAAAATCATATCGTTCCCGCCTTCGGGATTCCACACAGCAGTGGCCGTCAATGCAAAAACAGGGAATACATACCCCAACGCATTCTTTAAAGCTTCCAAATGACGCCCTAGAAACCAATAATCCACCCGGAACTCTTTACCCCAAGTGGTCACGGTATGAGCCTCGTCAACCACTACCAGTCCGATGCGGCGTTCACCTACAAAATAACTGATATCATACGCCAACAATAATTCAGGGGAAAGATAAAAAAGATCAACCTCCCCTTCACGGACACGACGATATACTTCGTTCTTTTGTTCAGGTGAAAGATCGGACGAAGCATACGCCACACGTTCATAGCCTAACTCCTGCAACGCCTCAACCTGGTCCACTATCAATGCTTTCAGCGGAGAAACCACAAGAGTAAGAAGCTTATATTCATTACCCAGATAAATGGCAGGGAGCTGAAACAACAATGATTTTCCGGCTCCGGTCGGAGCTGTCAGGAGCAAATTATGAGCAGACGAGTCACCCTTGATCCCTTTTTCGGCTTCCATGATGACCTCCTCAATTAATTGCCCTTGAGACAATTGCAATTTTTCCTTACCTTTGAACAAGTCATCATAAACTTCTAAATTACGGAAATCTTCATATCCGTACACTTCCTGCAAAAGGACCTTTACCGCTTCACGGCATTTAGACGGCAATACTCTTGCCACAATCTGTGACTCTATCATAAAAAAGAACTCTTAAATAACGGTTGTACCAACCTTAAAACTAATATCAGCGCAAATATAATAAAAAAAGCGAGAAGAATGAAGATTTCTTCGTCCTTCTCGCTTTTCCGAGCCTCTTGTCGGATTCGAACCAACGACCCCGAGATTACAAATCACGTGCTCTGGCCAACTGAGCTAAAGAGGCAAGCTAAAAAATGCAACCGTAACGTTCATAGTGTGAGCGAAACGGCTGCAAATTTAGGCATTTATTTTTTACCCGCAAAATTTTAGCGGAAAATTATTTGCTCCGTTGCTTTTCCTTGTACTTAACCAGCTGTTTTTCCAAAGCTTCCAGGCATAAATCCACTGCTTCTTCAAACGTATCACAAACCTTGTTTGCATAAAACTCGCCATTGGGAACCAATACTTTCACTCCGGCTTCTTTATTTTCGGCTGTTTCTGGTTTTACTACCTTTAATGACACCTCTACTTTCTTTATATCGTCGTAAAATTTCTCCAACTTAGCAACTTTCTTTTGAACGAAAGACTGCAATTGCTCTGACGCATCAAAGTGAATCGATTGAATTCTTACTTCCATACTTACCTCCTTTTTACTTTAGGCTCGGGGATGAGCCTGATTATACACTTTTTTAAGCTCTTCAAAAGTAGTATGCGTATAAACTTCCGTTGTCGCCAGACTCTCGTGTCCGAGGAGTTCTTTTATCGAGCCTAAATCAGCACCATTGTTCAGCATAGCCGTTGCAAAGGTGTGCCTCAGCACGTGGGGACTTCTTTTTTTTACAGTCACTACCTTCGAAAGGTTTCGTTTCACAAGGCATGCTACGATACTGCGGTAAAGCCTTTTTCCATTCTTCCGGACAAAAAAAGCATCCGAGCGAACCGGGACAGCTTCATTCCGCACATTGACATATTCTCGCATCGAGCGTCCCAGCTCCTCATCGAAAGGTATAAGACGTTGTTTATTCCGTTTTCCCGTCACTTTAACGAGAGAAGCCGAAAAATCGACATCCTTATCATCCAACCCTATCAATTCTGAAAGTCGCATGCCGGTAGCATAAAACATTTCAATAATCATATGGTCGCGACACCCTTCAAAACCTTCACCAAAGTCCATATCATCCAGCAACCTATTCATCTCACCCTCTCTCAGAAATACCGGAAGCGGCTTTTTCTTCTTGGGCCCCGTCACTTTCCGCAACGGATCTACCGCGACCTCGCCTCTCCTCAAAAGGAATTTATAGTATGTCCGGATAGAACTCAGCTTTCGGTTTATCGTATTAGAAGCAAGTCCTTTGTCCATCAAGGAAGCAATCCATTCACGAACAAGTTCCGCATCTACATCCGATGGAGTCAAGTCTCCCAACATTTCTTCTCCAAACCTCTGCAGTTCAAGAATATCTGCCCGATAGTACTCAACCGTACCTTTGGAATAGTTCCGCTCATGCAGAAGATAGTCAAGAAAAGAATCTGTCAACAACATATCGCTACATATCTAAAATCATGCAACGAATGTATGAAAAAGAATTCAATAATTCAAAGGAATTTACGAATTATTAATCTTCTACTTGCTGAAGTTGTTGAACGTAAGCAGCACGTTCTTTCTTAAGTCTTTTAGTTACAGACGGTTTATCAAATTGCTGTCTGCTTCTTA
>OHRN01000140.1_pt1 | contig 37400 bp, 27 predicted proteins | sample 1578431 | NCBI WGS metagenome assembly OHRN01 (sample SAMEA3879507, study PRJEB24766) | human gut metagenome | biome: human-associated habitat; feature: feces | place: USA | collected 1985/1987 | reverse complement strand
CACGCCGATGATGGCAGAGTCCATGATCTTGCCGTTGATAAAGCCGCCGAACATCCGGTCTGCGTACTTCACTTCCTCAGTGATCAGCTGCGCCCAGCGGGGGCGGACGATGCTGTGCAGCACCAACTTGCCCTGCTGCACGAACCGCTTGCGGCTGGCCAGCATATACACCGCCACGATGATGCCGATGATCAGGTTCTTGGCTACCGTCACCACGTTCAGCACACCAATAGCTGCGCCGCTTACAATGTTCTGCATGGAGGGCAGCAGGGTGTTCTTAAGCCATGTGTTCCATGTGTCCAGATTGGTATTCAGGGCAGCGTAGGCTGAATTGAGCAGTTCCGTGATCTGTTCGTTCTTTTCAATAAACTCCAGATGGTTTGCCCAGTTCATGAACTTTGTAATGTTGGCCTGCGCGGTGTAGTACAGGGTAGTCACGCTGGTGATCAGCTGCGGCACGATCATCATGACAAGCGCATACACCAGCAAAAGCCCGAACAGGATGGTAAGCGCCACGGACAGCGCGTTGATCAGACCGTTCATCTTTTCCGGGATGAACCGGCGCAGAAAGTTTTCGATGCTGTTGCACACCGGCTTGAGCAGATAGGCAATGACGGCACCGTAGATAAAGGGCATCAAGATGCCGGTCAGGGTAGAGATGGCCGAGCCAAAGCCGTCAAAGCGGTAAATAAGGAAAAAGAAGATGATGCTCAGTGCAATGGCACCAAACCCTGCGAGCATCCCATAGAGATACGGTTTGATGTGCGGCTTTTTGTCCATCATGACAAACTCCATTCCTGCTGCGGGCAGCGGGAATACCCACAGCGCTTATTAAATTTTGTTGCTTCTGCGCCAGATGTGCAGCTTTTCAGCCTCGCGGATCAGCTCCTCGCGGAAGTCCGGGTGTGCCACGCTGATCAGAGCCTCGGCCTTTTCCCAAGAGGTCAAGCCCTTCAGGTTCACGCAGCCATACTCGGTGCACAGATAGTGCACGTTGGCGCGGGTGTCGGTAACGATGCTGCCATTCTCCAGCGTGGGACGGATGCGGCTTTCCAGCTGGCCGGTCTTTTTATTAAAGAAGGTGGAGGACAGGCAGATAAAGCTCTTGCCGCCCTTGGAAAGGTATGCGCCCAGCACGAAGTCCAGCTGACCGCCTGCGCCGGAAATGTGCTTCACACCGGCGCTTTCGGCATTCACCTGACCAAACAGGTCGATATCCACGGCATTGTTGATGGAAATAAAGTTGTCCAGTGCGGAAATGCTGCGGATGTCGTTAGTGTAGTCCACCGGGGCAGACATACACTCCGGGTTATCGTTCAGGTAATCGTACATCTTCTGGGTGCCGGCACCAAAGGCGTAGACCTGACGGCCCTTGTCCAGCTGCTTGCGGCTGCCGTTGATCTTGCCGGCCTTGGCAATATCCACAAAGGCATCCACATACATTTCGGTGTGCACGCCCAGATCCTTCAGATCACTCTGTGCGATCAGCCCGCCGATGGCGTTGGGCATACCGCCGATGCCCAGCTGCAGGCAGGCACCGTTGGGGATCTGCGGCACGATGAGGTTGGCTACCTTCAGGTCCACCTCGGTAGCGGCACCGGCAGCGGCCATCTGGCCGATGGGGGGATTTGCGCCCTCCACAATGCCGCTTACCTGAGAAACGTGTACGCAGTTCTCCATGCCGCCAAGGCAGCGCGGCATATTGGTGTTGACCTCCACGATGATCTTCTTGGCCTTTTCGCACACAGCACCCAGATGCGAAGCGCTGGGACCGAAGTTGAAGTAGCCGTGCTCGTCCATGGGGGTCACCTGAAATACTGCCACATCCACGGGGTCGCTGCTCTCGCGGTAGTAGCGGGGCAGCTCAGAGTAGCGGATGGGGGAGTAGAAGGAGAAGCCCTGCGCAATGGCCTTGCGCTCAATGCCGCCCATGTGCCAGCTGTTCCAGGTCATGTGGGCAGCAGGGTCGTCGATCTGGAAGATCTCCGGCACCCACATCAGGATGCCGCCCCGGAAGTTGACCCCTTCCAACTCCGGCAGGCGTTTTGCCAGCTCGGCGTCCACGGCCACAGGGGTGTTCACAGCCCAGCCGTAATCCACCCAGTCGCCGCTTTTGACCAGAGCAGCAGCCTGCGCAGCGGTCATAAGCTTCTGTGCGTACAGTTCCTTGCAATCCATTATAAACCATCCTCTCTTAAAATACATAAAAGAATTGTAAACAATTCTGTGCGGACAAATTATGCAGCTGTTTTACGCCTGTTTTGCGGAATGCACACCGTTTTGCCACATCTGTATGGTAACCTTATAAACAAGGCAGCAGTGTGTGCTCCGCTCTGCGCAGAACAGCTCAACTTAGTTATAACATTAACAAAGTGTAGAATCAATAGTTTTGGCTAAAAAACAGTCAGTATAGCATAATAAACAGTTTTCTTGGCTTTATGTGGGGATTGTTTGGTACGCAAAAAACAAAAAAGTTGAGAAAAAGTCTTGATAAAATTTTGACGATGTGCTTTACTAATAGCGTGGGAAGCAACTGCGGAGCAGTGCGGAATGATTCGTTTAAAATTTAACGATAAAACGCACCGCAGCAGTTTCAGGTTGCACCCAAGGCTGGAAAGTGCTATCATGGCAGAACCACATCGCGCTTAGTAATTACGGCGCACAAGGAGGACACTGACCGATGGCAACAGCAGTTTATCCCGGGTCGTTCGATCCGGTCACCAAGGGACACCTTGATATCATCAAACGCGCAGCAAAGATCAACGACCACCTCATTGTGGCAGTGCTGATCAACAGCGCCAAGCATCCGCTGTTCACAGTGGAGGAGCGGGTGGCCATGCTGCAGGAATGCTGCAAGAACATCCCCAACGTGACCGTGGAAGGCTTCGACGGCCTGACCGTGGAGTTCGCAAAAAAGCGTCACGCATCCGTAATGGTGCGGGGGCTGCGGGCGGTAACGGACTTTGAAAACGAGATCCAGCTTGCGCAGACCAACCACGCACTGATGCCCGGCATCGAGACCATGTTCCTTGCCACCAGCATCAAATGGAGTTATCTTTCCTCCACCATCGTAAAGGAAGCAGCGTACTACGGCAGTGACATCAGCAAGTTCGTCACACCCAATGTGGAAAAGGCCGTTAACGAAAAATACGCACAGCTTCGGGAGAGGGAAGAAATCTGATACCGCAAAAATGCCGCAGGGCGTTTTGATAAATGGGTAACCGATAAGTAACACACATACACAATTCAGGAGGCTATTCACATGAAAAAGATCGTTATCGCATCTGCATGCCGCACCGCTATCGGCAAGTTCGGTGGCACTCTGGCCAACGTTCCCGCTACTGAGCTGGGCTCCATCGTCATCAAGGAGGCTCTGAACCGTGCAAACGTCAAGCCCGAGCAGGTCGATCATGTTTACATGGGCTGCGTCATTCAGGCTGGTCTGGGCCAGAACGTCGCTCGTCAGGCTGCCCTGAAGGCTGGCCTGCCCATCGAGACCCCCGCTGTCACCGTCAACGTGGTCTGCGGCTCTGGTCTGAACTGCGTGAACATGGCTGCTCAGATGATCGAGGCAGGCGATGCTGATATCGTTGTTGCAGGCGGCATGGAGAACATGGATATGGCTCCCTTCGCACTGCAGAAGGCTCGCTATGGCTACCGCATGGGCGCTCCCATGGGCAAGAGCGAGATCGTGGATACCATGGTCAACGATGCACTGTGGGATGCCTGCGGCTTCAACAAGCACATGGGCATGACCGCTGAGAATGTCTGCACCAACGAGACCTACCAGAAGAAGTACGGCTACAGCCCCATCACCCGCGAGATGCTGGACGAGTTCTCATACAACAGCCAGCTGAAGGCTGACAAGGCCATCAAGGACGGCGCCTTCAAGGATGAGATCGTTCCTGTTGTCATCAAGGGCAAGAAGGGCGACACCGTGTTCGATACCGATGAGGGCCCCCGTCTGAGCGCTCCCGAGGTTCTGGCAAAGCTGAAGCCCGCCTTCACCAAAGACGGCATCGTCACCGCTGGTAACTCTTCCGCCATCAACGACGGCGCTGCTGCTCTGGTCGTCATGAGCGAGGAGAAGGCTAAGGAGCTGGGCGTGAAGCCTCTGGCAACCTGGGTCGCCGGTGCTCTGGCAGGCGTTGAGCCCGAGGTCATGGGTCTGGGCCCCATCGCTGCTACCAAGAAGGTCATGGCCAAGACCGGCATGACCGTTGCTGATATGGATCTGGTCGAGGCCAACGAGGCATTCGCAGCACAGTCCATCGCTGTCGGCGAGGCTCTGGGCTTCGATAAGGACAAGCTGAACGTCAACGGCGGCGCAATCGCTTTGGGTCACCCGGTCGGCGCTTCCGGCGCTCGTATCCTGGTCACCCTGCTGTACGCTATGAAGCACCGTGGTGCTCACAAGGGTCTGGCTACCCTGTGCATCGGCGGCGGCATGGGCTGCGCTACCATCGTTGAGATGGACTAAGCACTCTTTCTCTGAATCCTGATTGAACCACAGACCCGGAGCGCCGGAGAGCCCTCCCGCGTTCCGGGGGCTGTTTTGAAAAAAACTGAACTGTATGAAATGGAGGTTTTCACAATGGCATTTGTAAAAACCGAGGTGCAGGGCGCTGTTGAAATCATTACCATCGACCGTCCCAAGGCACTGAACGCCCTGAACCCCGAGGTTCTGGCTGACCTGAAGGCTGCTTTTGAGGCAGTCGATCAGGAGACTGTCCGCTGCATCGTTCTGACCGGCGAAGGCGACAAGAGCTTTGTTGCTGGTGCTGATATCGGTTCTATGAGCACCATGACTAAGGCAGAAGGCGAAGCCTTCGGCAAGCTGGGCAATGATGTGTTCCTGATGATCGAGCATTTCCCCATCCCCGTCATCGCAGCCGTCAACGGCTTTGCACTGGGCGGCGGCAACGAGCTGGCTATGAGCTGCGATATCCGCATCTGCTCTGACAACGCTGTGTTCGGTCAGCCGGAAGTCGGTCTGGGCATCACCCCGGGCTTCGGCGGCACCCAGCGTCTGGCTCGTCTGGTCGGCATGGGCATGGCAAAGCAGCTGGTCTACTCTGCTCTGAACATTAAGGCTGACGAGGCTTACCGCATCGGTCTGGTCAACGCCGTGTATCCGCAGGCTGAACTGATGGAGAATGTCCTGAAGCTGGCCGGCAAGATCGCAAAGAACGCTCCCATTGCTGTGCGCAACTGCAAGAAGGCAATGAACGACGGCATCAGCCTGCCCATCGAGAAGGCTGTTGAGGTCGAGGAGAAGCTGTTCGGCGATTGCTTCGAGACCCACGACCAGCAGGAGGGCATGGCCTGCTTCCTGTCCCGTGAGAAACCGAAGCCCAAGGCAGTGTTCACCAACAACTAATCCATTACATAATTTTTGATATTAAAGGAGAGATTTCCTATGAAGATCGGTGTTATCGGCGCTGGCACTATGGGCCAGGGCATCGCAAAGGCATTTGCACAGGTTGAGGGCAACACCGTTGCTCTGTGCGACATCAAGCAGGAGTGGGCTGAGAATGGTCTGGCAAAGATCAAGAAGGGCTACGAGAAGCTGGTCGCTAAGGGAAAGATGACCCAGGAGAAGGCTGACGCGATCGTCGCCGCCATCACCCCGGGCCTGAAGGAAGATCTGTGCGCAGACTGCGATCTGGTCGTTGAGGCTGCATTCGAGGATATGAAGGTCAAGCAGACCACCTTCGGCGAGCTGGACAAGATCTGCAAGCCCGAGTGCGTCTTCGCTTCCAACACTTCTTCTCTGTCCATTACCGAGATCGGCAAGGGTCTGTCTCGTCCCCTGATCGGTATGCACTTCTTCAACCCCGCAGACCGCATGAAGCTGATCGAGGTCATCGCCGGCTGCAACACCCCTGCCGAGACCGTTGAGAAGATCAAGGAGATCTCCGTTGCCATCGGCAAGAGCCCCGTTCAGGTCAACGAGGCTGCCGGCTTTGTGGTCAACCGCATCCTGATCCCCATGATCAACGAGGCTGCCTTCATTAAGATGGAGGGCGTTTCCGATATCGCCGGCATCGACACCGCTATGAAGCTGGGCGCTAACCACCCCATGGGTCCCCTGGAGCTGGGCGACTTCATCGGTCTGGACATCTGCCTGGCCATTATGGACGTGCTGTACAACGAGACCGGCGACAGCAAGTACCGTGCCTGCCCGCTGATCCGCAAGATGGTGCGTGGCGGCAATCTGGGCTGCAAGACCGGTAAGGGCTTCTACGTTTACAACGCAGACCGCACCAAGACCCCTGTTGACCAGCTGTAAATTCTGATAAACATTTCTCCCGGCTGCGGGGAAAGCGGTCGGGAGGAATTTGTTTGCACCGGGCTATTCCGGTAAATGAAAAAAGACCTGTTAGGAGGATATAGCGATGGATTTTACTCTGTCCAAGCAGCAGCAGATGGTGCAGAAAATGTACCGCGAGTTTGCTGAGAACGAAGTCAAGCCTCTGGCAAAGAAGGTTGACGCAGAGGAATACTTCCCCAAGGAGACCGTCGAAAAGATGGGCAAGCTGGGCATGATGGGCATCTATTTCCCGACTGAGGTCGGCGGTGCAGGCGGCGATGTGCTGTCCTACGTCATGGCCGTGGAGGAGCTGAGCAAGGTCTGCGGCACCACCGGTGTCATCGTCTCTGCTCACACCAGCCTGTGCGCTGCCCCCATTTACGAGAACGGCACCCCCGAGCAGAAGGCTAAGTACCTGCCGAAGCTCTGCAGCGGCGAGTGGCTGGGTGCTTTCGGCCTGACCGAGCCGGGCGCTGGTACCGATGCACAGGGTCAGCAGACCATTGCCAAGGAAGATGGCGATTACTGGGTGCTGAACGGCTCCAAGATCTTCATCACCAACGCAGGCTTTGCTGATGTGTTCATCGTCATCGCCGTTACCGATAACGTGCTGGATAAGCGCGGCCGTCCCACCAAGCTGTGCTCCGCCTTCATCGTGGAGCGCACCGACCCGGGCTTCTCTGTTGGTAAGGCAGAGGACAAGATGGGCATCCGCGGTTCTTCTACCTGCGAGCTGATCTTTGAGGATTGCCGTATCCCGAAGGATCGTATGCTGGGCGTGCGCGGCAAGGGCTTCCAGCTGGCAATGGCTACGCTGGATGGCGGCCGTATCGGCATCGCTTCTCAGGCTCTGGGCATCGCCGAGGGCGCTCTGGAGGAGACCATTGCTTACGTCAAGGAGCGCAAGCAGTTCGGTCGTGCTATTGCTGCTTTCCAGAACACTCAGTTCGAGCTGGCTGAGATGAAGGCTCGTGTTGAGGCTGCTAAGTATCTGGTTTATGCTGCCGCTCTGAAGAAGCAGCAGGCTATGGATGGCGCAAAGGTTCGTTACAGCGTCGAGGCTGCACAGGCTAAGCTGATCGCAGCCCGCACCGCAAGCGATGTGACCCGCCGTTGCCTGCAGCTGTTCGGCGGTTACGGCTACACCCGTGACTACCCCATCGAGCGCATGATGCGTGATGCCAAGATCACTGAGATCTACGAGGGCACCAGCGAAGTGCAGATGATGGTCATTTCCGGCGCGCTGCTGAAGTAAGGGAGGCAAGAGTTACAATGAAAGCAATTGTTTGTGTAAAGCAGGTTCCTGATACCTCCGGCAAGGTGTCCGTCAAGCCCGATGGCACTCTGGATCGTGCATCCATGGCAACCATCACCAACCCCGATGACCTGAACGCTCTGGAGGCCGCCCTGAAACTGAAGGACGCCACCGGCTGCGAGGTCGTTGTTGTTACCATGGGTCCCCCGCCGGCAGAGGGCATGCTGCGTGAGCTGCTGGCCCGCGGCGCTGATAAGGCTGTCCTGGTCTCCGGCCGTGAGTTCGGCGGTTCCGATACCTTTGCAACTAGCCAGATCCTGGCTGCTGCCGTCAACAAGATCGGTGTTGGCCCTGAGGACGTTGTGTTCTGCGGCCGTCAGGCAATCGATGGCGATACCGCACAGGTCGGCCCCCAGATCGCTGAAAAGCTGCATCTGCCGCAGGTCACCTACGTTGCCGACATCCAGAAGGACGGCAACACTCTGACCGTGAAGCGTATGCTGGAGGACGGCTACATGATGGTCAAGGTGCAGACTCCCTGCCTGCTGACCTGCATCAAGGAGCTGAACGACCCCCGCTACATGAGCGTGAACGGCATCTTTACCTGCTACGACAAGCCCATGGAAGTGTTCGATTACAACGCACTGAAGGACGATCCGCTGATCGAGGTGGACACCATTGGCCTGAAGGGTTCTCCGACGAACGTCTTTAAGTCCTTCACTCCTCCGCAGAAGGGCGCAGGCACCATGCTGCAGGGCGACGATGTTGCCGCCCAGCTGGCTGGCATCTTGGCCAAGAAGCACCTGATCTGATGAAAGGAGCATAGGATTACAATGGCTGATTTTAACGAATACAAGGGCGTATGGGTCTTTTGCGAGCAGCGCCAGGGCGCACTGATGTCCACTGACTTCGAGCTGGTTAGCGAGGCCCGTAAGCTGGCCGACGAGCTGGGCTGCGAGGTCACCGGCCTGCTGCTGGGCGACAACGTGGAGGGCATTGCCAAGGAACTGGGCGGCTACGGTGCCGACAAGGTTCTGGTCTGCGACAGCCCCCTGCTGAAGGATTACACCACCGACGCATACGCAAAGGTCGTGTGCGATATGGTCAACGAGTACAAGCCTGAGGTGCTGCTGATCGGCGCTACCAACATTGGCCGTGACCTCGGTCCCCGCTGCGCAGCCCGTCTGCACACCGGCCTGACCGCCGACGCTACCCATCTGGATATCGACACTGCAAAGTACATCGACTTCCTGAAGGAGAGCTCCACCATCGACCTGTCCAAGCAGAAGTTCGATATGGAAGACCGCAACCTGAAGATGACCCGTCCCGCATTCGGCGGCCATCTGATGGCTACCATCATCTGCCCCCGCTTCCGTCCCCAGATGTCCACCGTGCGTCCCGGCGTTATGAAGAAGGCTCCCTTCGATCAGGCCAAGGCTGATGCCTGCCAGATCGTCAAGCCCGCCTTCAGCCTGACCGCTGAGGACATCAAGACCGAAGTGCTGAGCGTGGAGAAGGCCGCTGAGAAGCTGGTCGACCTGATCGGCGCAGATGTCATTGTCTCCGTTGGTCGTGGTATCAGCAAGGATGTCAACAAGGGCATCGAGCTGGCCGAGCAGCTGGCAGCCGCTCTGGGCGGCGGTGTCGTGGGCGCTTCCCGTGCCGTCACCGATGCAGGCTGGATGACCGCTGACCATCAGGTCGGTCAGACCGGCAAGACCGTGCACCCCAAGATCTATGTGGCTCTGGGTATCTCTGGTGCCATCCAGCACACCGCCGGTATGCAGGATTCTGAGTGCATCATCGCTGTCAACAAGAACGAGGGTGCTCCCATCTTCGGCGTTGCTGACTACGGCATCGTGGGCGATCTGTTCAAGGTCGTGCCTGAGCTGATCAAGCAGATCGAGGCAGCAAAGGCTGCTCTGTGATCGCCTGTTCCTGAGCATTGTTCAATAGCATAGCCTGAATTGTGAGAGGCCGTTGCACATTTTTGTGCAGCGGCCTCTTTTTTGTGTTTTTTATAAAGGAGCTGTTGTGCCAGCCACTGCACAGCAGCTCCGATTTGCTCCACAGGAAAGGAACGCAGAAGGGAACACAGCGAAGCGCCACAAAAACGTACACAGAAACCACGATATGCAAAGCGGTGCATATAAATACAGTGATATACAAAACGAAACGCACCGAAGTGTCTCGAAAAGTGTGCGGGAACTGTTGCACTCGGCTTATTTTGGCGAGAAGCGCAACACAACTGTAACGTTTTCGGACTTTTTGTTACGCTTGAGTTGCGATAAAAAGGCGAGGATTTTTTAAAAAATCTGTATTTTTCTGCAAATCGACCTCTAAACCTCTTGACGCCTGTATGGCTTTGTGATACTCTTGTTACACAAGAGTTGCGGATGTGATACGACAGAGTTGCAAACGAGTTGCAATATCCAAGATCACACTGCATAAGGCAACAGACCGGAGGCAATCTTATGAAGCGTGCAATGAGTACCGTGAAGAATATCGCAGCAGCTGCAATGACGCTGGCTGTGTTTTTTGGCTTTGCAGGCTTCAAGCCCGTCACCGCAAACGCTGCACAGGCTGCCATGCCTGCCACCGCTTCTGTGGAAGAAGAGAACTCCTACTTTGAGGAAGACGCTTACCAGCGCAGCTTCCTGACCCTGATCAATAACGAGCGTGCACAGGCTGGTCTGGCTCCTGTTGCTCTGGGCGACAGCAACCACAACGCCGCTGCAATGGAGCGTGCCGAAGAGCTGGCAGTTTCTTACTCCTACGTTCGTCCCAACGGTCAGCGCGATTTCACCGTTCTGGCAGAGAACGGCATCAGCGATGTCTCCATCGGCGAGAACTACATGGCCGGCTGCTCCACCCCCGATTCCGCAATGGATCAGTGGATGGCTACCGACTTCACCCGTGAGCGTATCCTGAACGCCGATGCTACCACCGTGAGCGTTGGCTACTATGAGGGCGGTGTTTACAATAACTATTGGGTGCTGATCTTCTCTTACCCCGAAAATTCTCACACCGAGGATTACCGTCAGGAAGTTCTGAATCTGGTCAATGCCCAGCGCGCAAAGTACGGTCTGACTGCTCTGGAAATGGGCGATGACGCGCTGACCGCCGCTGCACAGACCCGCGCCGAGGAGATCTCCGTTGTAAACTCCCACGTCCGTCCCGATGGTTCCAAGTGCTTCACCGTCCTGAAGGACTACGGCATCACCGATACCCCCACCGGCGAGAATGCCGCATGGGGCAGCGTCTCTCCTGAAGAGGTCGTCAACGCATGGATGAACTCCGAAGGCCATCGTGCCAATATCCTGAACCCTGAGGCTCGCAAGATGAGTGTTGGTTACTACTACAACAGCAACAGCACTTGGGGCCATCAGTGGATCCAGATCTTTACCAAGTGATTAACTGCTTTCTTCTTATAAAAAGACTGGCGGGGCCGCAAGGCTTCGTCAGTCTTTTTATTTGCGCCCGTTTGTGTTATACTTATTCTGAGTTATTATCAGGAGGATCTAACGTGGAGGATTACCGCACCGTCCGGGGCACGGCCACCGGTGAATACGAAGAGAAAAAAAGCCGCTTTATCGCACAGCTTTCCTTTGCTGACAGTGAGGAAGCCGCTGTGGCCTTTCTGGAGCAGGTGCGGGCAGCCAACCGCACCGCGCGGCACAATGTTTACGCCTACCGCCTGCGGGCGGGCAACCGCGAGCGCTATTCCGATGACGGCGAGCCGGCCAAGACTGCCGGTACGCCCGCGCTGGAAGTGCTGCAGCACAGCGGCCTGACAGACCTGATCGTGGTGGTCACCCGCTACTTTGGCGGGGTGCTGCTGGGCACCGGCGGCTTGGTGCGCGCCTACACTACCGCCACTGCCCGTGCGCTGGAAAACGCCGAGGTGGTCACGGTGCGCAGCGTGGTGGAATTACAAGTGACCGTGGACTACGCCCTTTACGAGCGTGCGTCCCTGCTCATTGATGCTGCCGGGGCAAAGCAGGCACCGCCGGAGTTTACAGACCGGGTCACCCTGCGCTGGCAGATGCCAGAGCATACCGAAGCCCCGCTGCTGGAGCAGCTGCGGGAATTGACCCGGGGCAGCGCTCAGGTAACGGTGTCTGACCCATTCTACGCACCATTTTAAAAAACAAAGTCTTTTTTGCAAACCGACACGGAACTTCCCCCTTCGACACGGCCGATGTGCTACAATTGCCGTAGCGCAGCAATTGGGATCGGCTGTGCGCAGAGGGGAGGGGAGAAGCCCGAAAAACAAAAGGAGGATCTGTATGGATGTGCGCCGGAGAACCGAGGAAATCGAGCACCTTACCTTTGCGCCTTGGGCGACCTTCAGCGATGCAAGCCGTGGCCGCGCCGTACCGGAGCCGCAGGACCCGCTGCGCCCGGTGTTCCAGCGGGATCGCGACCGGGTGCTGCACTGCAAGGCCTTCCGGCGTCTCAAGCAGAAAACGCAGGTGTTCCTCTCGCCGGAAGGCGATCTGTACCGCACCCGGTTGACCCATACGCTGGAGGTCTCGCAGATTGCCCGCACCATCGCACGCGGTCTGCGCCTGAACGAGGATCTGACCGAGGCCATCAGCCTTGCGCATGATCTGGGGCACACTCCCTTTGGCCACGCAGGCGAAAAGGCACTGAACGACCTTTGCCCGGACGGCTTCCACCACTATATGCAAAGCCTGCGTGTGGTGGATCGGCTGGAAAAGGACGGCGAGGGGCTCAATCTGACATGGGAGGTGCGCAACGGCATCGTTACCCACACCAAGGGCACATGGGCGGCCACTCCGGAAGGGCGCATCGTGCGCTTGGCAGATCAGATTGCCTTTGTCAACCACGATATCGAGGACGCCGTGCGCGCCGGTGTGCTGGACGCTGCCACCCTGCCCAAGGACTGCACGGCAGTGCTGGGGCAGACCAAATCTGCCCGCATCACCACTATGATCAACAGCATCCTCACCCACAGCGAGGGGGATGTCCGCATGGGCACCGAGGAATACGAGGCTTTTCTCGCTTTGCGGGATTTCATGTACGCCACCGTGTATGTGGACAAAAACGCCAAGCGCGAGGAGCAGAAGGTGGACAAGCTTATCGCGGAACTGTACGAGTACTACCTGACCCATGTGGATCAGATGTCCAACTTTTATGTGCAGCTGGCCTATCAGGAGGGACGGGAACGCGCCGTCACCGACTACATCAGCGGTATGAGCGACGAGTTTGCCATCCGCACTTTTGAAGAACTGTTCGTGCCCCAGAAATGGCACGTCCTTTAAAACTGGAGAGGTCGTTTAAAACAACATGATCCCACACGAATACATCGAGGAGCTCACCCGCCGCACCGACATTGTGGAGCTGGTGGGCAGCTATGTGCAGCTCAAGCGCAAGGGACGGCTGTACGGCGGTCTGTGCCCCTTTCACAGCGAAAAAACGCCGTCCTTCTATGTGTACCCTGACACCCAAAGCTTTTACTGCTTCGGCTGTCAGGCAGCCGGAGATGCCATCAGCTTTGTCAAAAAGATCAACAATATCAGCAGCGGCGAAGCTATCAAGATGCTGGCTTCCCGCGCCGGTATGCCGGAGCCGCAGGAGGACGACAAGACCGGACGTCTGCGCAGCCGGGTGCTTTCCATGAATAAGGAGGCCGCCCGCTTCTTCCACGCCTGCCTGAACTCTACCGTGGAGGAGGCACGGCAGGCGCGCGCTTACTGGCGGCGGCGCGGGCTGGACGATAAGACCATCGTCCGGTTCGGGCTGGGCTATGCCCCCAACGATGGGCAGGCACTGTACCAGTACCTGCGGGATAAGGGCTACAACCAGCAGGAACTGGACGCCAGCGGTCTGTTCAAGCGTAGCCAGTCCGGCCGCATCTACTGCCTGTTCTGGAAGCGTGTCATGACCCCCATCTTTGATCTGCGCGGCAATATCATAGCCTTTGGTGGGCGCGTGATGGACGACTCCAAGCCCAAATACGTCAATAGCCCGGAAACGCTGGTCTACCACAAATCCGAGACGGTGTTTGCCATGCAGATCGCCAAGCGCAGCGCCTCCCGACGGTTCGTGCTGTGCGAGGGCTACATGGACGTCATCAGTATGCAGCAGGCGGGCATTGATACCGCCGTCTGCGCCTGCGGCACCGCGCTGACCCCCGGGCAGGTGCGCATCATCAGCGAATATGCCGACGAGGTCATTCTGAGCTATGACTCGGATGAGGCCGGTCAGAAGGCGACCCTGCGCTCGCTGGAGCTGTTCCGCAACAGCCCGGTAAAGGTGGGCGTCTTGCAGATCCCCGGTGCAAAAGACCCGGACGAGTATATCAAAAAATACGGCCCGGAGCGCTTTCAGGCGCTTCTGGATGGGGTGGGCAACGCGCTGGACTTCCGGCTCAAGCGCCTGCGGGATCAGTATGATCTCTCGCAGGACGCGCAGCGTCTGCAATATATAAAGGATGCTGTGGAGATGCTGGCCGAGCGCTCCAACCCCACCGAGCAGGAGGTGTACGCCGGGCGGCTGGCAGAGGAGACCAACATCTCCAAAACCGCCATTCTGGCGCAGCTGGGCACCGCAGCAAAGCGGGCGGGTGGCAAGTACCGCCGGGAGAAAAACCGCGAGCTGCTGCGCTCCGGCGAGATGGATCAGATCAAGGTGCCATACAGCGCAGGCGGCAGTCAGGCGCTGGGCATTGCCAGTGCCCAGCAGCGGCTGCTGGCAGCCATCCTGCGGGAACCGCGCTATCTGGAACTGGCTAAACAGCAGCTGACGGCGGAGCAATTCATCCAGCCGCAGCAGAAGGAACTATACGAAGCGATGCTCAATTGCAGCCGGGAGGGCGTGGAGCTCAGCCTGACGGCACTGCGGGCATTTGCAAGCGAAGAAGCATTGAATGAACTGAGCCGACTTGCGGCACAATACAGCGATGTGAACTGCACCCCGGAGGATATCCATCTGTATCTGGACAGGATCGCCCGGGGAATGCCGGTTGCAAGCAAAGCTGCTGCAATGTCCGGCGATGAGATCACACAGTATCTTCAGTCGATGCGCGAAAAAAAGCAGGGGACGCTGCCCGAACAAGACTGATCCCTGTTTTCCCTCCGGCTGGAGATGGAGAGAAAAGGAGCCGGAATCATGCAGAAATTGTCGCAAACGGAAGAACTTGCCCGCAGCCTTGCCGCAAAGGCTCACCGTCACACCCTGACCCCGGAGCAGATCAGCCGTGCCATGGAGGAAGTGGATTTTGATGTTGCCCAGCTGGACGAGCTTTACGCGGCGTTGGAACAGCGGGGCGTTCATCTGGCAGAGGAGGAGCCTGCCGAGCTGCCTGTGCTGGATGATGCCCAGATTGGCAGGCTGGAGAATGAGCTTTCCTCGGAGGGTGTGGCGCTGGATGACCCGGTCAAGACCTATTTAAAGGAGATCGGCCGGGTGCCGCTGCTGACCGCCGGGCAGGAGATGGCGCTGGCAAAGGCTGCCCGGGCAGGGGATGCAGACGCGCGCCGCTCCCTGAGCGAAGCAAACCTGCGGCTGGTAGTATCGGTGGCCAAGCGTTACGCCGGGCGGGGCCTGCCTTTTCTGGATCTGATTCAGGAAGGCAACCTCGGCCTGATGAAGGCAGCGGAAAAGTTTGAACCGGAACGGGGCTTTAAGTTCTCCACCTATGCAACGTGGTGGATCCGTCAGTCTATCACCCGCGCCATTGCAGATCAGGGACGCACCATCCGTATCCCGGTGCATCTGGTGGAGAGCATCAACCGGGTCAAGAAAACGGCGGGTGACCTGCTGCACAAGAATGGGCGGGAGCCCACCGTGGAGGAAATCGCCGCCGCACTGGATATGGAGCCGGACAAGGTGCGGGAGCTGCTGCAACTGTCGCAAGAACCCATCAGTCTGGAAACACCGGTGGGGGAGGAAGAGGACGCCCATCTGGAGGACTTCATTCAGGACGAGGATGCCGGTGTCCCGGTGGATGAAGCTGGGCGTCAGCTGCTGCGGCGGGAGTTGCTGCACGTCCTTAAAAGCCTGACGCCCCGGGAGGAGCGGGTCATCACCCTGCGCTTTGGTCTGGAGGACGGGCGCGCCCGCACCCTGGAAGAGCTGGGCAAGGAGTTCAACGTGACCCGGGAACGAGTGCGCCAGATCGAAGCAAAGGCACTGCGCAAGCTGCGTCACCCCAGCCGTGCAAAGCTGCTGCGGGATTATCTGGATGAGTGAGCATTCCATATAAGAGGACAAGGCCGCTGCACGGCATTCTGTGCAGCGGTCTTTTTTTGCGGCAGGGAAGTGCAAAAGTCACACTTCCGGGCACAAGAGTAAAGATAGACAAATTGCACAAGGGCGTTATGAACAGGAACGTGCAAAATAAAAAAATCAAGTACTTGGAAAGCAAACAACTACACGCTGCCGGGCGTTCGAAAACGAATCGAAAATTAAATTTATTTCGGCAAAAAACTGAAAAATGGCTTGACAACAGGGGTTTTCGGGTGTATACTACATTAGTATCACATAATGGACTAGTGTGCCAAAAAGGGAACTGCGATGGCTGCCGCTTGAGGGCTTGATCCGAAAAGTTTGTGCAAAATGCCGGAACGTTCCACAAGACGCGGGTCGAATTATGTGTGTCTGCTCAAATTTGACCCGTGTATACGACATCCCGTAGAATATAAAAGTAAGGAGTGGTTGATTTTATGATGAAAGTCAAGCCCGTTAAGCTCGGCAAAACCGAGCGCATGAGCTTCTCCCACATCGACGAAGTCATCAGTATGCCGAACCTGATCGAGGTGCAGAAGAACTCGTATCAGTGGTTTTTGGATGAAGGCCTGAAGGAGGTCTTTCACGATATCGGCACCATTGAGGACTACACCGGCAATCTGGCACTGAGCTTTGTGGACTTCCGGCTGGATAAGGAGCCGAAGTACAGCATCAAGGAGTGCAAGGAGCGCGACGTTACCTATGCAGCCCCCCTGCGCGTCACCGCCCGTCTGCTGAACAAGGAGACCGGCGAGGTGAAGGACCAGGAGATTTTCATGGGCGACTTCCCCCTGATGACCGACGCGGGCACCTTTGTTATCAACGGTGCTGAGCGTGCGATCGTCAGCCAGCTGGTTCGCTCTCCCGGTGTGTTCTACGGCCATGCTAAGGATAAAGTCGGTAACGACCTGTACAGCGCCACCATGAACCCCAACCGCGGTGCATGGCTGGAGTACGAGACCGATGCCGCCAATGTGTTCTATGTCCGTATCGACAAGAACCGCAAGCTGCCCGTCACGGTGCTGTGCCGTGCACTGGGCCTGTCCTCTAACGAGGATATCCTGAACTACTTCGGCGAGGACGAGCGCATTCTGGCCACGCTGGAAAAGGATACCACCAAGAACCGCGAGGAGGGCCTGCTGGAGGTCTACCGCAAGCTGCGCCCCGGCGAGCCTCCCACGGTGGAGTCCGCTACCAGCCAGATTGATATGCTGTTCTTCGATCCGCGCCGGTACGACCTGTCCCGTTTCGGCCGCTATAAGATGAACAAAAAGCTGTCTCTGGCACGCCGCATCATGAACCATGTGGCTGCAGAGAACGTGGTGGATCCCTTCACCGGCGAGATCCTTGTCGAGGCCGACAAGAAGATCGACCGCAAGCTGGCCGAGCAGATCGATGCTGCCGGCGTAGATCTTGTCGTGCTGAAGATCGATGATCCCATGAAGGACCAGCCCCACAAGGTCAAGGTCATCACCAACGGCTGCGTGGACGCACAGGCCATCATTGACAACTACTACCCCGCATTCAAGGGTGTGGATGTCAAGGAGTGCGGCATCAACGAGCGTTGCTGCCTCAAGGAACTGCGCAAGATCCTTGATAACGCTTCCAGCGCCGAGGAGGTCATGGAGAGCCTGAAGAAGGATCACGACCTGCTCATCGGCCGTACCGTCACCATTGACGATATCCTGTCCTCCATCAACTACCTGAATGGTCTGGGCTACGGCATCGGCACCACCGATGATATCGACCATCTGGGCAACCGCCGTATCCGCAGTGTGGGCGAGCTGCTGCAGAACCAGTTCCGCATCGGCTTCTCCCGTATGGAGCGCGTTATCCGTGAGCGCATGACCCTGCAGAGCCAGGATCAGAGCGTCATCACTCCGCAGGCACTGATCAACATCCGTCCTGTGGTGGCGGCTATCAAGGAGTTCTTCGGTTCCTCTCCGCTGTCTCAGTTCATGGATCAGAATAACCCTCTGGCTGAGCTGACCCACAAGCGCCGTCTGTCTGCTCTGGGCCCCGGCGGTCTGAGCCGTGACCGCGCAGGCTTCGAAGTCCGCGATGTCCATTACAGCCACTATGGCCGTATGTGCCCCATCGAGACTCCTGAAGGCCCCAACATCGGTCTGATCTCCTATCTGGCATCCTACGCCAAGATCAACGAGTACGGCTTCGTGGAGGCCCCCTACCGCAAGGTCAAGAAGGTCTACGACGAGAACAACAACCTCATTGAGCAGGTCGTCACCGACGAGGTGGAGTATATGACCGCCGATGTGGAGGACGAGTACGTTGTGGCACAGGCCAACGAGCCGCTGGACGAAGGCAAGCACTTCGTCCGTCCCCGTGTGTCTGCCCGCCGCCGCGATGAGATTCTGGAAATCGACGCAGAGAAGGTCGATTACATGGACGTTTCTCCGCGAATGATGGTCTCTGTTGCTACCGCCTGCATCCCCTTCCTGGAGAACGACGACTGTAACCGTGCTCTGATGGGTTCTAACATGCAGCGTCAGGCAGTGCCTCTGATGGTCACCCAGCAGCCCATTGTTGCTACCGGTATGGAGTACAAGGCTGCTACCGATTCCGGCACTGCTGTGCTGGCCAAGAGCAACGGCGTTGTGGAAAAGGTCGATGCCGACCATGTTGTGGTGCGCAACGAGCAGGGCGCTCTGGAGGAGTACTCTCTGATCAAGTTTGCCCGCTCCAACGCAGGCACCTGCATCAACCAGCGCCCCATCGTGGAAGTGGGCGAGACCGTCACCGCCGGTCAGGTGCTGGCCGATGGCCCCGCAATGCGCAACGGTGAGATCTCTCTGGGTAAGAACGCTTTGATCGGCTTCATGACCTGGGAGGGCTACAACTACGAGGACGCCGTTCTGCTGAACGAGAAGATCGTGCGCGAGGACGTGTACACCTCCATCCACATCGAGGAGTACGAGACCGAGAGCCGCGATACCAAGCTGGGACCCGAGGAAATCACCCGCGACATCCCCAACGTTTCTGAGGATGCCCTGAAGGATCTGGACGAGCGCGGCATCATCCGCATCGGTGCCGAGGTCAAGAGCGGCGATATTCTGGTCGGTAAGGTTACCCCGAAGGGCGAGACCGAGCTGACCGCCGAGGAGCGCCTGCTGCGCGCCATCTTCGGCGAGAAGGCCCGCGAGGTGCGCGACACCTCTCTGCGTGTGCCCCACGGTGCATACGGCATCATTGTGGATGTCAAGGTCTTTACCCCGGAGAACAGCGATGAGCTGCAGCCCGGTGTGCGTGAGGTCGTCCGCTGCTATATCGCCCAGAAGCGTAAGATCAGCGTCGGCGATAAGATGGCAGGCCGTCACGGTAACAAGGGTGTCGTTTCCCGCATCCTGCCGCAGGAGGATATGCCCTACCTGCCCGACGGCACTCCGCTGGACATCGTGCTGAACCCGCTGGGCGTGCCTTCCCGTATGAATATCGGTCAGGTGCTGGAAGTCAACCTCGGTTACGCTGCCAAGGCCTGTGGCATCAAGGTCATGACCCCCGTCTTTGACTCTGCCCGTGAGAACGACATCGGCGATACCTTTGATACCGCCCGCGAGATGTGGCACGGCGAGAATGCACCTGCATACCCCACCAAGCTCCCCAAGATCATGGGCGAGAAGGGCCACATCATCGACTTCTCCAAGATCGAGCTGGATCGTGACGGCAAGACCACCGTTTACGATGGCCGTACCGGTGAAAAGTTCGATAACCGCGTTACCGTTGGTTATATGTACTACCTCAAGCTGCATCACCTGGTCGATGATAAGATCCACGCCCGTTCCACCGGCCCCTACTCTCTGGTCACCCAGCAGCCTCTGGGCGGCAAGGCTCAGTTCGGCGGTCAGCGCTTCGGCGAGATGGAGGTCTGGGCACTGGAAGCTTACGGTGCCGCTTACACCCTGCAGGAGATCCTGACTGTCAAGTCCGATGACGTGGAGGGCCGTGTCAAGACCTACGAAGCCATCGTCAAGGGCGAGCCCATCCCGCAGCCCGGCATCCCCGAGTCCTTCCGCGTTATGCTGAAGGAACTGCAGTCTTTGGGTATGGACGTGATCGTGCAGGATAAGGACGGCAACGAGATCGACATGCGCCAGAACTTCGATGACGAAGAGACCGGCTTTGATATGCGTGATGTTGCCGGCACCGAGACTGTGGTGCAGGAGAGTGAGCTGACTGACTACAACATCAAGGACGCCGATGCAGGTTTCGATGATCCTTCTGTGCTGGAGGACGATAACTCCGGTGCCGAGGCTCCGGCTGCTTCTGACGAAGTAGATTTCTGATCTGGATTCATAACACAGCCTTCACCCCTTAGCCGCGTGCTGCGGCAGGGGAGATGCGCCTGTGATCCTATAACAGAAATGCCGCCTGTCATCATCGAAACAACTAGAGATTAAGAAAGGGTTCGTTTCATGGAAAACAACGTTTTCGATTCCATTAAAATCGGCCTTGCCTCCCCGGAGCAGATCCGCGCTTGGAGCTACGGCGAGGTCAAAAAGCCCGAAACCATCAACTACCGCACCCTGAAGCCGGAGCGTGACGGCCTGTACTGCGAGCGCATTTTTGGACCTACCAAGGACTGGGAGTGCCACTGCGGCAAGTACAAGCGCATCCGTTACAAGGGCAAGGTGTGTGATCGCTGCGGCGTCGAGGTCACCAAGGCCAAGGTTCGCCGCGAGCGTATGGGTCACATCGAGCTGGCCGCTCCTGTGAGCCACATCTGGTACTTCAAGGGCATCCCCAGCCGCATCGGCCTGATGCTGGATATCAGCCCCCGCCTGCTGGAAAAGGTGCTGTACTTTGCAAGCTATATCGTCACCGATCCCGGTCTGACCCCGCTGGACAAGAAGCAGCTGCTGACCGAGAAGGAATACCGCGAAATGTGCGACCGCTACGGCGACGAGTTCGAGGCTGCTATGGGCGCCGAGGCTGTCCAGACCCTGCTGAAGGAGATCGATCTGGATCAGCTGAGCGCTGAGCTGACCGCCGAAGTGGAGAAGTCCTCCGGCCAGAAGCGCGTGCGCATCCTCAAGCGTCTGGAAGTTGTCGAGGCTTTCCGCATCTCCGGCAACCGTCCCGAGTGGATGGTCATGGATGTGCTGCCCGTGCTGCCGCCTGACCTGCGTCCCATGGTCCAGCTGGACGGCGGCCGCTTCGCCACCTCCGACCTGAACGACCTGTATCGCCGCGTCATCAACCGCAACAACCGTCTGCGCCGTCTGCTGGAGCTGGGCGCTCCCGATATCATTGTGCGCAACGAGAAGCGTATGCTGCAGGAGGCTGTGGACAGTCTGATCGACAACGGCCGCCGCGGCCGTCCTGTCACCGGCCCCAACAACCGTGCACTGAAGAGCCTTTCCGATCTGCTGAAGGGCAAGCAGGGCCGTTTCCGTCAGAACCTGCTGGGCAAGCGTGTTGACTACTCCGGCCGTTCCGTTATCGTTGTCGGCCCCGAGCTGAAGATGGATCAGTGTGGTCTGCCCAAGGAGATGGCTCTGGAGCTGTTCAAGCCCTTTGTCATGAAGGATCTGGTGGAAAAGGGCATTGCCAACAACATCAAGTCCGCCCGTAAGATGGTCGAGCGTGCAAAGCCCGAAGTCTGGGACAGCCTCGAGACCGTCATCAAGGGTCACCCCGTGCTGCTGAACCGTGCACCTACCCTGCACCGTCTGGGCATTCAGGCCTTCAACCCCGTGCTGGTGGAAGGCCGTGCCGTCAAGCTGCACCCGCTGGCCTGTACCGCATTCAACGCCGACTTCGACGGCGACCAGATGGCAGTTCATCTGCCCCTGAGCGAGGACGCCTGCCGTGAGGCCAAGATGCTGATGCTGGCTTCCGGCAACCTGCTGAAGCCCTCTGACGGCGCACCTGTTACCGTGCCTACGCAGGATATGATCCTGGGCAGCTACTACCTGACCACCGTCCGCGAGAACGACGAGGGCGCAGGCAAGGTGTTCCGTGATGAGAACGAGGTTTTGATGGCTTACGCTGAGCACATCATCACCCTGCACGCACCCATCAAGGTGCGCCGCACCATGACCATTGACGGCGTGGAGCGCACCGGTCTGGTGGATGCCACCGCCGGCCGCATCATCTTCAACAATCCCATCCCCCAGAATCTGGGCTATGTGGATCGTACCGACCCCGAGCACTGGCTGGAGTACGAGGTCAGCTTCCGCGTGACGAAAAAGACCCTGCCCGAGATCATCTCCCGCTGCATGACCCGCAATGGCACCCGCAAGTGTGCAAAGATGCTGGATGCCATCAAGGCACAGGGCTACAAGTACTCCACCCTGTCCGCTATCTCCGTGGCTGTGTGCGACGCTGTGATCCCGCCCCAGAAGCAGGAACTGATCGCCGAGGCCGATAAGGAGATCGCCAAGGTCGGCAAGCTGTTCAACCGTGGTCTGATCTCGGATAACGAGCGTTACAACAAGACCATCGATATCTGGCAGAAGACCACCGATAAGGTCTCCAAGGCTCTGGCAGACAACCTGCCCAAGGACAACGAGATCTATATGATGGCAGACTCCGGTGCTCGTGGTTCTATGAACCAGATCAAGCAGCTGGCCGGTATGCGCGGCCTGCTGGCAAACACCGCCGGTCACACCATCGAGATGCCCATTCGTGCTAACTACCGCGAAGGTCTGAACATTCTGGAATATTTCGTTTCTGCCCGTGGTGCTCGTAAGGGTCTGGCCGATACCGCTCTGCGTACCGCCGACTCCGGTTACCTGACCCGCCGCATGGTTGACGTTTCTCAGGACGTCATCGTCCGCGAGATCGACTGCGGCACCACCGATGGCCTGTGGGTCTCTGAGATCCATGAGGGCAAGGAGAAGATCGAGAGCTTCCGCGAGCGTCTGATCGGCCGCTTTGCCGTGGGCGATGTGGTCAACCCCATCACCGGCAAGGTCATCGTGCCCGAGGGCAAGATGATCGACCTGTATGACGCCAACGAGATCGAGGCAGCCGGTATCACCCGCCTGAAGATTCGCAGCCTGCTGACCTGCCGTGCAAAGACCGGCGTCTGCGCACGCTGCTACGGTTCTGATATGGCCAACGGCGAGCCGGTCCGTCTGGGCGAGTCTGTCGGTGTTATCGCCGCAGAGTCCATCGGCGAGCCCGGTACTCAGCTGACCATGCGTACCTTCCATACCGGCGGTATCGCATCTGCCGAGGATATTACACAGGGTCTGCCCCGTGTTGAGGAGCTGTTCGAGAGCCGCCGTCCCAAGAGCATGGCCATCATGAGTGAGATCTCCGGTGTGGTCTCTCAGGACGATACCAAGAAGAACGTGGTCATCAAGGTCACCGGCAAGGACGAGAACGGTGCTGAGGAAGTCAAGAGCTACTCCATCCCGTTCACCCAGCATTCCCGCGTGATGCCCGGTGACCGTGTGGAGAAGGGCGACATCATCACCCGCGAGGGCGTGCTGTACCCGCAGGATATTCTGGCCATCAAGGGTCTGGAGGACGTGCAGAACTATCTGATCAACGAGGTCCAGAAGGTCTACCGTCTGCAGGGCGTTGAGATCAACGATAAGCATATCGAGGTCATCGTCCGTCAGATGTGCCGCAAGGTGCGCGTGACCGACTCCGGCTCCTCCAACCTGATCGGCGGTGCTCTGGCAAGCCGTCTAGAAGTGGAGAACATCAATGCAGATCTGCAGAAGCGCATTGATGCAGGCGAAGAGGGCCTGAAGCTGGTAGAGTACCAGCAGGTGCTGCTGGGCATCACCAAGGCTGCTCTGGCCAACGACTCCTTCCTGTCCGCTGCATCCTTCCAGGAGACCACCCGCGTGCTGACCGAAGCTGCCATCAAGGGCAAGGTCGATCCGCTGTCCGGCCTGAAGGAGAACGTTATCATCGGTAAGCTGATCCCCGCCGGTACCGGTCTGCCGGAGGTGCGTGAGGATCTGAAGAACCGTGAGGCTGAGCGCGACGCCGAGGTCGCAGCCGAGCTGGCTGCCGCCGCACAGTAAGCGCAGCATCCGTCAGGATCTGATCCATTAAACAAAACCGCTCCGTGGGCGAAAGCCTGCGGGGCGGTTTTTGCGTGTAAAAACGTCGCAGCAGGGGAGGGAAAAGGCATTTTTTCTGCCGAAAACTGCCCGAAAGAAAAAATCTGGAATAAATACAAAAAAATTTGCAAAAACTGTTGACATCCGGCTGCAAAGAGGGTATTATATAACTGTTGCGCGTCCCTCATGGGGATAGTGCGGCAAAAAAGTCGGAAAATCATCCGATGTTCATCATTAAGAAAGGAGAAACAAAATGCCTACTTTTAACCAGCTTGTACGCAAAGGCCGTGAGGTCCTGACTACCAAGAGCACCGCTCCCGCTCTGCAGAAGACTTATAACTCTCAGAAGAAGCAGTACTCCGATCTGAGCAGCCCCCAGAAGCGTGGCGTCTGCACTGCAGTTCGTACCATGACCCCCAAGAAGCCTAACTCTGCTCTGCGTAAGGTTGCTCGTGTCCGCCTCACGAATGGTATCGAGGTCACCTCTTACATTCCCGGTATCGGCCATAACCTGCAGGAGCACTCCGTCGTGCTGATCCGTGGCGGCCGTGTTAAGGACCTGCCCGGTGTGCGTTACCACATCATCCGTGGTACCCTGGATACTCAGGGTGTGGCAGGTCGTAATCAGGCCCGCTCCAAGTACGGCGCAAAGCGTCCTAAGGCCGGTGCTGCAAAGAAGTAATTGAGGACAACCGCCATAAACGGCTTTCCTTTATATAAATAACAAGTCCGCTTAAAAGCGGAGGGTAACGGTTTATGTAAGGTCAGCTCTTTGTGACACAACGGGAGTTTTATTACTTTCGAGTACCGATGATATCATTCTGTGAAGGAGGGAAGAAAGATGCCTAGAAGAGGTAACATTGCTAAGCGCGATGTCTTAGCTGATCCTATTTACAATTCCAAGATGGTCACCCGCCTGGTCAACAGCGTCATGCTGGATGGCAAGAAGGGCGTCGCTCAGAAGATCGTTTACGAAGCTTTCTCCATGATTCAGGAAAAGACCGGCAACGATCCTCTGGAGACTTTCGAGAAGGCGATGGAGAACATCATGCCCAGCCTCGAGTGCAAGACCCGCCGTGTTGGTGGCGCTAACTACCAGGTTCCCCTGGAGGTCAGCCCCGCTCGCCGCGAGACTCTGGGTCTGCGCTGGCTGACTGCCTACAGCCGCACCCGTGGTGAGAAGACCATGGCACAGCGTCTGGCTGCTGAGATCATGGATGCTGCCAACAACACTGGTAACGCCGTGAAGAAGCGTGAGGATACTCACAAGATGGCAGAAGCTAACAAGGCTTTCGCACATTTCCGTTATTGATCTGTTCTGTAGGAGGTTAATTTCATGGCTACACCCAGAGAAGTTTCTCTTCAGATGACGAGAAATATCGGCATTATGGCTCATATCGATGCCGGCAAGACGACCACTACCGAGCGTATCCTGTACTACACCGGTATCAACCATAAGATCGGTGAGGTCCACGATGGCGGCGCCACCATGGACTGGATGGTTCAGGAGCAGGAGCGTGGTATCACCATCACTTCCGCTGCTACCACCTGCTACTGGTCTCACTCCGAGACCCAGAAGGATCCGGTTGCGTTCAAGAAGAATCGTCACCGCATCAACATTATCGACACTCCGGGCCACGTTGACTTCACTGTTGAGGTTCAGCGTTCTCTGCGTGTTCTGGACGGTTCTGTGACTGTTCTGGCCGCAAAGGGTGGTGTCGAGCCTCAGTCTGAGACCGTTTGGCGTCAGGCTGATGAATACAAAGTCCCCCGTATGGTGTACGTCAACAAGATGGACACCATGGGTGCTGACTTCTTCCGCTGCATCAAGATGCTGCATGATCGTCTGCACGCCAACGGCGTGGCTATCCAGCTGCCGATCGGTCAGGAGGATACCTTCCGCGGTATCGTTGACCTGGTCGATATGAACGCTGAGGTTTACTACGACGACATGGGCAACGACATGCGTACCGAGCCTATCCCCGAGGATATGGTCGAGCAGGCTGAAGAGTACCGTAACATTCTGGTCGAGGCTGTTGCCGAGAACGACGAAGAGTTGATGGAGAAGTACCTTGAGGGCGAGGAAATCACCCGTGAGGAACTGAAGGCCGCTATCCGCAAGGAAACCATTGCAAATACTCTGGTTCCCGTTGTCTGCGGCTCTTCCTACAAGAACCGCGGCGTGCAGAAGCTGCTGGACGCTATCGTTGACTATATGCCCGCTCCTACCGATGTTGAGGACATCAAGGGTGTAAATCCTGAGACTGAAGAGCAGGAGACCCGTCCGTCTTCCGACGACGCTCCCTTCGCAGCTTTGGCCTTCAAGATCGCTACCGACCCGTTCGTTGGTAAGCTGGCATACTTCCGTGTGTACTCCGGTAAGGTTGAGGCAGGTACTACTGTTTACAACTCCGTGAAGGACAACAAGGAGCGTATGGGCCGCATCCTGCAGATGCACTCCAATCACCGCAAGGATATCGACTGCTGCTATGCAGGTGATATCGCTGCTGTTGTCGGTCTGAAGAACACCACCACTGGTGATACTCTGTGTGATGAGAATCATCCCATCATTCTGGAGTCCATGAAGTTCCCTGAGCCCGTTATCCGCGTTGCCATCGAGCCTAAGACCAAGGCTGGTAACGAGAAGATGGGCATCGCGCTGGCAAAGCTGGCCGAAGAGGACCCGACCTTCAAGACCTACACTGATGAAGAGACCGGCCAGACCATCATTGCTGGTATGGGCGAGCTGCATCTGGAAATCATTGTTGACCGTCTGCTGCGTGAGTTCAAGGTTGAGGCAAACGTGGGTGCACCCCAGGTTGCTTACCGTGAGACCATCCGCAAGGAGGCCAACCAGGAGACCAAGTACGCACGTCAGTCCGGTGGTAAGGGCCAGTACGGTCACGTCAAGATCAAGATCGAGCCCAACGAGCCCGGCAAGGGTTACGAGTTCGTCAACGCTATCGTTGGCGGCGCTATCCCGAAGGAATACATCCCTGCTATCGACAACGGTATTCAGGGTGCTATGAAGGCTGGCGTTCTGGCAGGCTATCCTGTTGTTGATGTCAAGGTCACCCTGTGGGATGGTTCTTATCATGAGGTCGACTCCTCTGAAATGGCCTTCTCCATCGCTGGTTCTATGGCATTTAAGGATGCTATGCGCAAGGCTGATCCTATCATCACCGAGCCCATCATGAAGGTTGCTGTTATCGTTCCCGATGAGTATCTGGGCGATGTTATCGGCGACCTGAACGCTCGCCGTGGTCAGATCCAGGGCATGGAAGCTATGGCTGGTACCCAGCGTGTCAACGCATTTGTGCCTCTGGCTCAGATGTTCGGCTACGCTACCGACCTGCGTTCCAAGACTCAGGGTCGTGGCCAGTATGTTATGGAGCCCTCTCACTACGAGCCGGTCCCCAAGAACATTGCTGACCAGATCATCGCTGGCCGCACCAAGGGCTAAGCGCTGTAAAGCATAAGAATTTTGCCGGAGTAGTGTAACTCCGGCAAAATTTCCTGTAAAAGCACTTGATTTTACAGGGCAAATTTAGTAGAATAGCCTTGCAGTGCAATGCTTGCATTTTGCAGGGTTGTTGTAACCAATATCAAAACCTAAATTAAGGGAGGATATTCCAATGGCTGAAAAGGCAAAGTTCGACCGTTCTAAGCCGCATGTTAACATCGGCACCATCGGTCACGTTGACCACGGCAAGACCACTCTGACCGCTGCTATCACCAAGTACCTGGCTCTGAAGGGTGATGCAGAGTTCATGGACTACGCTAACATCGATAAGGCTCCCGAGGAGCGCGCTCGTGGTATCACGATCAACTCCGCTCACGTCGAGTACCAGACCGAGGCTCGTCACTACGCTCACGTTGACTGCCCGGGCCATGCTGACTACGTTAAGAACATGATCACCGGTGCTGCTCAGATGGACGGCGCTATCCTGGTCGTTGCTGCTACCGATGGTCCCATGCCCCAGACCCGTGAGCACATCCTGCTGGCTCGTCAGGTCGGCGTGCCCTATATCGTTGTGTTCATGAACAAGTGCGATATGGTCGACGACGAAGAGCTGCTGGATCTGGTCGAGATGGAGATCCGTGAGCTGCTGAGCGAGTACGACTTCCCGGGCGATGACACCCCGATCATTCGTGGTTCCGCTCTGAAGGCTCTGGAGGCTCCCAACGATCCCGAGGATCCTGCTTACGCTTGCATCAAGGAGCTGATGGACGCTGTTGACTCCTACATCCCCAACCCGGATCGTGAGGAGGACAAGCCCTTCCTGATGCCCATCGAGGACGTCATGACCATTTCTGGCCGTGGTACCGTTGCTACCGGTCGTGTTGAGCGTGGTATGGCCAAGGTTGGCGATGCTATGGAGATCGTCGGCATCAAGCCCGATCGTCTGAACACCACCATCACCGGTCTGGAGATGTTCCGTAAGTCTCTGGACTTCGCTGAGGCTGGCGATAACATCGGCGCTCTGCTGCGTGGTGTTGATCGTACCCAGATCGAGCGTGGCCAGGTTCTGGCTAAGCCCGGTTCTGTGCACCCCCACAACGTCTTTGAGGCTCAGGTCTACGTCCTGACCAAGGACGAAGGCGGCCGTCACACTCCCTTCTTCTCCAACTATCGTCCTCAGTTCTACTTCCGTACCACTGACGTGACCGGCATCATCACCCTGCCCGAAGGCACCGAGATGTGCATGCCCGGCGATAACGTCATGATGCACGTTGAGCTGCTGACCCCCGTTGCTATGGAAGAGGGCCTGCGTTTCGCTATCCGTGAGGGTGGCCGTACCGTTGGTTCCGGCGTTGTTGGCAAGATCATTGAGTGATTTTGTCCTTGAACGTAAGTTCCAAGGCTAATTAGAAATTTATAAAGACCTTCCCGTTCCGGAGAGCGGGAAGGTCTTTTTTTGTTGTTTATGGCAGCTGCAAGCGGTTAGACTTCACAGCTCCTTTACCGGGTTAGGGTATTATAGCAGTCTGCAAAGGCGTGCAGAAAGCCGGTCACTTCCTCCTCTGTGGTAAGGTGGCTCAGGCTGATGCGCCAAGAGGAAAGGGCATTGCGCTGGTCCTGACTGACGGCCAGCACTGCCCGGGAGGGCAACCCATCGGAGGAACAGGCAGATTTGACCGAGACGCACACCCCGCATGCGTCCAGCTCCCGCTGGAACACAGTGCCCTTTACGCCCTGCACGCTCAGGTTCAGGATGTGCGGTACAGCGTTTGCCGGGCTGTTGATGCGCACTTTTGGATAGCGGGTAAGCTCTGCACGCAGCCGGTCATTCAGGCTGCGCACGGTAGTAGCGCGGGCAGGAAGTTCGGAAGCAGCCTTTTCCAAGGCCAGCGCCAGCGAACAAGCCAGCGCCACGGTAGGTGTGCCGCTGCGGTAGGGAGTAGTGCTCTCTCCGCCGTGGATAAGGGGCGGCAATGCCAGTCCCAGCCGTTTTACTAGTATACCGATGCCGTTGAGCCCGTAAAACTTATGGGCTGTCAGGCTCATGGTGTCCATGCCCTCAAACTGTACGGGGATCTTTCCTACGGCCTGTGTGGCGTCCACATGGAAATGGCAGTTGGGATACGCCTTTAAAAGCTCTGCAATTTCCGTAATGGGCTGCACCACGCCCAGCTCACTGTCCACAGTGGTCACAGCCACCAGCACGGTGTCCGGGCGCAGCCGCTTTTTCAGGTCTGCAAGGTCTACCGTGCCGTCCGGTAGGATGTCCAGCAGTTCCACCTCGTACCCCTGATTTTGCAGCGCCTCCAGACTGCCGCTGATGGACGAATGCTCCAGCGGGGTAGAGAGGATGTGCCTGCCTGCTGCACCTCCCAGCGCTGCCAGCCCCTTCACGGCAAGGTTGTTGGCTTCGCTTGCGCCAGAGGTGTAGATGATGCCCGCAGACGGTGCGCCCAGACAGCGGGCGATGCTGCGGGTTGCCTCGTTTATAGCGGCCTTTGCAGCAGCGCCTGCCTGATGGTGGGCGTTGGCGTTGCCCGGGTAACGCCGCTCTGCTGCGCAGAAGCATTGCAGCACCTCCTCGTCCACAGGGGTGTTGGCAGAATAATCCAGATAGAGCATAAAGCCTCCTGCAAATCAACATATTGATACGGTAGGAAATAAGGACAGGCTCTATTATAGGCTATTCCGCCCCAAAGCGCAACCCCCGCAGCACAACAGGGAAGAAAAAGCTGTTAACACCTTGCTGGAAAGCCCGAAATCTGCTATACTTATCAAAAAGGCTGCGGCGCTGCCGTGGCCTTGCCGGAGCGGTTCCGGTTGTTGGAAGGAACACAAAAAGAAGGGGAGGAGCACCATGTTCAAGCGCGAGCGACTGCATAGCGGCTTCTTTCCCATTTTGTGTGGAGGTCTTGTTCCTGAAATTCAGAGGCACTGCTGTTTCAACGGCAATGCCTCTTTTTTTGGGAACAACATTACAGGAGGTTTTCTATGAGCGAAAAGATCGATTACTCCAAGGGCGTATACGACGCCAAAAAGCTGGGCACCGGCCGGATGTTCATTCTGGGTGTGCAGCACATGTTTGCCATGTTCGGTGCAACGGTTCTGGTGCCGCTGCTCACCGGCCTGAGCGTTTCCACCACTCTGCTGTGTGCCGGTCTGGGCACGCTGCTGTTCCACCTCATCACCAAAAAGAAGGTGCCTGCATTCCTCGGCTCCTCCTTTGCGTATCTGGGCGGCTTCTCCATCGTGGCCCCCATGCTGGCTGATGCCGACGGCAACCTGACCGTTGCCAACACCAAGATGCTGCCCTATGCCTGCGCTGCCATTGCGTTCTCGGGTCTGGTCTATCTGGTGGCCAGCCTGCTGATCTCTACCTTTGGCATCCGCCGCATTATGAAGTTCTTCCCGCCGGTGGTCACCGGCCCCATCATCATCTCCATCGGTCTGATCCTTGCGCCCTCTGCCATCACCAACTGCCAGTCCAACTGGCTGCTGGCCTTTGTGGCGCTGGGCACTGTGATCGTGTGCAACATCTGGGGCAAGGGCATGGTCAAAATCCTGCCCATCCTCATCGGCGTGCTGGTCTCCTACGCAGTGGCACTGGTCACCGGCGCAGTGGATTTCCAGAAGATTTCCGAGGCCGCTTGGCTGGGCATCCCCCTGCACAAGGAGGCTATGGGTCTGTTCGCCATTGACGGCAGCCCGGAGTTCATCAGCGCTCTGTTCACCATCATCCCCATCGCACTGGCTACTATGATGGAGCACGTTGGCGATATCGCCGCCATCAGCGCCACTGTCGGCCACAACTATATCAATGACCCCGGCCTGAACCGCACCCTGATGGGCGATGGTCTGGCCACCACCATGGCCGGTCTGCTGGGCGGCCCTGCCAACACCACCTACGGCGAGAACACCGGCGTGCTGGCACTGAGCAAGATCTACGACCCGCTGGTCATCCGCATTGCCGCTGTGCTGGCCATCATCCTGAGCTTCAGCCCCAAGTTTGAGGCCGTCATCAACACCATCCCCACCGGCATCATCGGCGGTATCAGCTTTGTGCTGTACGGCATGATCTCTGCCATCGGTGTGCGCAACGTGGTGGAGAACCGCGTGGACTTTACCAACAGCCGCAACCTGATCGTTGCCGCCGTCATTCTGGTGTGCGCACTGGGCTTCAACTCTGTGGGCGGCGTTGGCTTTACCGTTGGCAGCGTCACCATCAACCTGTCCGGTCTGGCTGTGGCTGCGATTGCAGGTATCCTGCTCAACGCCATCCTGCCCGGCAACGACTACGAGTTTGACGCCACTGCCGGTTCCGACGCTGCTACCAGCGGCAACCTGCAGGTCTGATCCTCGGGAATGCGTCCAGTTTTCTGTAAGGAAATTTGGGCATCCTGCCAGATTTTAATAAATAGGAATAATTCTTAAAAATATACTTGACTAACTAGGAATTATTCGCTATAATAGAGCCATGGAAAGGGAAGTACACAAAGCACCCTTCCATGGCTCTTTCTATACCCGGCAGCGCGGCTGCCCCGCATAGAAACAACAGGCGGGTGGTTTCCGTCCTGTATCATTTTTAACAGATCGAATGGAGGTAAATTCTTATGAAGAAATACGTTTGCACCGTTTGTGGTTATATCGCTGAGGGTGAGGTTCCCGCTCAGTGCCCCGTTTGCAAGGCTCCCGCTTCCGCTTTTGTGGAGAAGACCGGTAACACCTACGTCACCGAGCATGTTGTTGGCATCGGCAAGGCAGAGGGCGTGCCGCAGGAGATCGTTGATGGTCTGCGCGCTAACTTTGAGGGCGAGTGCAGCGAGGTCGGCATGTACCTGGCTATGGCTCGCGTGGCAGAGCGTGAGGGCTACCCCGAGATCGCCGAGGCCTACAAGCGTTATGCTTACGAGGAAGCTGACCACGCATCCCGCTTTGCAGAGCTGCTGGGCGAGGTCGTGACCGACAGCACCAAGAAGAACCTGATGATGCGTGCTGAGGCCGAGTGCGGTGCCTGCGCCGGTAAGATGGATCTGGCCAAGAAGGCTAAGGCGCTGAATCTGGACGCTATCCACGACACCGTTCATGAGATGGCAAAGGACGAGGCTCGTCACGGCCGCGGCTTCGAGGGCCTGCTGAAGCGCTACTTCAACACCGAAGTCTGATAAGGGTTCCCCGGTTATCTATGTTGCCCGCTGCAAGGACATTCCGCCTTGCAGCGGGTCTTTTTTGACGTTTCTGGCTTTAAAAAACGGCGCAGAACCTCCGGTAAGTGTTTTATACGGATTTTTTGTTTGGTGGGCAAAACTCGCTGATTTGTTCAATTTTGACCTCTTTTTTTGCTTTTGCCCACAAAAAGCCCGAAAGTTGGCTTGTGGCCTAGAAAAATCGACTATAAATATAATTCTCGATGTGGGCAGACTATTTGACTGTTATCTGTAAAAATACCATTTCCGGTAACGCTCTTCCCGTGAAAAAGCAAACGGGGAAGATCCGCAGATTTTCCCCGCTTGCAAATATAAAATGTTCTTTCCTCTGAAGATGCGCAAAGCGAACGCGGCGCGCATTCAAAACCGTCACGTTACAAAAAAGGCAGCTGCGCAGAAATCCGCGCAGCTGCCTTTTGCATTTTCGGCCTTACTGGATGCCGGTAACAGGGTAGTCCTGCGCCTCTACGGCCTTCTTCAGTACCTCATCGTCTACTTCAGCGTTCAGGGTGACGATGGCAGTGCCGGCTTCGTGGCTGACAACAGCCTCGTCCACCTGCGGCAGAGCCTCCAGCGCCTTCTTGACGCGGGCTTCACAGTGGGGGCACATCATGCCTTCTACGGTCAGGGTCTTTTTCATAGCGGTCTCCTCCTTTTGAGTTGTATCTTCCTCCGCTGCGGGCTGCACAAGGGCGGCGGGCAGGGCAGGGACGTGTTTGGGCGGGTGGTCACGCTTTGCGCTGTGCAGGTCGAACAGGTTCAGCCGCAAGGCGTTGCTCACCACGCAGAAGCTGGAAAGGCTCATGGCAGCTGCGCCGAACATGGGGTTCAGCGTCAGCCCCAAGGGAATGAACACACCGGCTGCCAGCGGGATGCCGATGATGTTATAGATGAACGCCCAGAACAGGTTTTCGTGGATATTGCGCAGGGAAGCGCGGCTCAGCCGGATGGCGGCGGGCACGTCCGAGAGCTTGGAGTTCATCAGCACTACGTCCGCAGCATCAATGGCTACGTCCGTGCCTGCGCCGATGGCAATACCGGTGTCAGCGCGGGTCAGGGCAGGGGCGTCGTTGATGCCGTCGCCCACCATAGCCACCTTGCCGTACCTTTGCAGCTGCCGGATCACGGCCTCCTTGCCCTCCGGCAGCACCCCGGCGATCACCTCGTCCACCCCGGCCTGTCGGCCAATGGCCTCGGCGGTGCGCTGATTATCGCCGGTCAGCATCACCACACGGATGCCCATATTCCGCAACTCCCGGATGGCCTGCGGGCTGTCCTCCTTGATGGTATCTGCCACCGCGATAACACCCAGCAGACGGCCTGCGCCGCCAAAGAAGAGGGGCGTCTTACCCTGCGCAGCCAGTGCAGCAGCCTGCGTTTGCAGCGCAGCAGAGATAGCGACCTTTGTGCCAATAAAAGCAGCGTTGCCGCCAAAGATCTCCTTACCCTCCAGCTTGGCGGTAAGGCCGTTGCCCGGCAGGGCGGTAAAATCGGTGACAGAGGGCAGCGCCAGCTGCTTTTCCTCCGCATAGGCCAGCACTGCCCGCGCCAGCGGGTGCTCGCTGCGGCCCTCCAGCGCGGCTGCCAGTGTGAGCAGTTCGGTCTCGGTCACGCCCGCAGCGGGCAGCAGGTCGGTGACGGTAGGTTCGCCGCAGGTGATGGTGCCGGTCTTGTCCAGCGCCACGATGCGGGTACGCCCGGCCTCCTCCAACGCCGCAGCGGTCTTGAACAGGATGCCGTTTTTCGCGCCCAAGCCGTTGCCTACCATAATAGCCACCGGCGTTGCCAGACCCAGCGCACAGGGGCAGCTGATGACCAGCACCGAGATGCCCCGCGCCAACGCGTAGCCGACATCCTGCCCCAGCAGCAGCCAGACAAGGGTAGTGACCACCGCAATGCTGATGACCGCAGGCACGAAAAAGCCGGATACGGTATCTGCGATCTTTGCAATGGGTGCTTTGGTGGCGGCGGCATCGCTGACCATGCGGATGATCTGTGCCAGCGTGGTGTCCTCGCCCACACGGGTAGCGCGGCACTGCAAATAGCCGGACTGGTTGGTGGTGGCAGCGCTTACCTTATCGCCCACGGCCTTGTCCACCGGGATGCTCTCGCCGGTCAGGGCACTCTCGTTCACGGCGCTGCTGCCCTCAAGCACAATGCCGTCCACCGGGATGTTCTCGCCCGGGCGCACCACAAAGACATCTTCCTTCTGCACCTGCTCAATGGGCACGGTCACCTCGGTGCCGTCCCGCAGCAGGGTGGCGGTCTTGGGGGCAAGCTTCATCAGGCTTTTGAGCGCATCGGTGGTCTTGCCCTTGGAGCGCGCTTCCAGCATCTTGCCCACTGTGATGAGGGTCAAAATCATGGCGGCAGACTCAAAATAGAACTCCATCATGTAGTGCATGACCAGTTCCTCGTTGCCGTGCAGCTGCGCATCGGTCATGGCAAACAGGGCGTAGGTGCTCCACACAAAGCTTGCCATGGAGCCCATGGCCACCAGTGTATCCATGTTGGGGGAGCGGTGCACCAGCCCCTTGAAGCCGTTGATGAAAAACTTCTGGTTGATCACCATCACGATGCCCGCCAGCAGCAGTTGTACCAGCCCCATGGCAATGTGGTTGCCGTCAAACCAGCGGGGCAGCGGCCAACCCCACATCATGTGCCCCATGGAAAAGTACATCAGCACCAGCAAAAAGCCCAGCGAGGCTATAAGCCGCCGTTTCAGCTTGGGCGTTTCGTGGTCCGCCAGTGCGTCCAGCTCTGCGCTGGTACTGGCAGCGGCAGCAGCGGCCTTTTTGGGGCTTGCACCGTAACCGGCCTGCTCCACAGCACGGATAATGGCGGCATCTTCTGCTGTGCCTTCCACGCCCATGGAGTTTGTCAGCAGGCTTACCGAACAACCGGTGACGCCCGGCACGCTCTTTACGGCCTTTTCTACCCGGGCAGAGCAGGCCGCGCAGCTCATGCCGGTAACGTTGAATTGTTCCATTGCTATTTCTCCTTGTGCTCAGTTTGCCCGGCGGGCGGTCATTTCATCAGCTTGGGCAGCAGCCGGAGCAGTTCTTCCAGCTTTTCGTCGCTGCCGGCACGCAGGTCATCCGCCACGCAGCTGCCGATGTGCTGCGCCAGCAATTCCCGGGAAAAACTGTTCAGCGCCGCATTGGCTGCGGCCACCTGTACCAAAATGTCCACACAGTAGGCATCCTTTTCCAGCATCCCACGGATGCCGCGCACCTGCCCTTCAATGCGGTTCAGTCGGTTGAGCAGGGCTTTGTATTCCTCCGGGCTGCGCTCCTTGTGGCGGCAGCAGCAGGGGACAGCAGTATCTGCCGCAATGTCCGCTTCCGGCGCATCATCGCAGCAACAACAGTGCTTTTTGCTTTCTTCCATATCGGAATCGCTCCTTTTATAAACCCCCACGGGGTATATTTTCTTGCAACAGCAGTATAGCACACAATATCCGACAATTCAAGTAGGAAATGAAATTTAAATAATGCAGCAGACAAAAATGGTTCAGAAACGCCGCAGGCGTTTCTGAACCATAAATTAAAAGATAAAATTCCGCTGAACATGGCCGGAGCGCACGCGAGGGTCATTCAAAACCGCTGCACATAAGAAAACGAGGGAAGCCCCGCAGGCTTTCCCTCGTTGTAAGCTCTTACTTTACTTCCAGAATGCGCGGTGCAAACAGGCTCCACATCTTGCCCCACCAGTACCAGTCGTGGGAAACGTCGCCGCCCCAGATCTCCAGATGTGCGGGCAGTCCCTGATCCTTCAGCAGATCAGCCAGTGCCTGTGTGTCGTCCAGTGCGTCGCCCTCGTAAGCGCCCTGACCGGCGCAGAGGATCAGATTGTTCTCTTCTGCCTTGGTCAGTGCCAGCTTGTTGGCAATGCCGTTCTCCTGCAGATAGGCAAGGGGAGAGCAGCGCAGCACCATGTCGTCGCTGTCGGTGCCCCAGAAGCGGGTCAGGTCGTAGATGCCGCCCATGCCCACAGCACCGGCAAACAGGGTGGGGCGGCGCAGACGGCAGTGGACGGCGTGGTAAGCGCCCAAGTCTACACCGGCAGTCCAGATCCGGGTGCCCTTTTTGGCGTTGTTCAGGGTCAGAATGCGGGGAGCCAGCTCAGCGCTCAGGTAGACGAAATACTTCTCCTGCAGCTCGGCGCGGCGACGCTGGGGCAGATCACCATTCAACAGGCCCTCGCCGTCCACGGCATCTGCGCAGAACAGCTGCACCTTGCCCTCGTTCAGCAGCTGGGCAATGGCGTCGGGCATTCCGTTGTTCTCCCAGTCGTAAAAACGGCCGCCGCGGGCGGGCAGTGCCAGCACCGGCACACCGGCATGGCCGTACACCTTAAACTCCATCTCACGGCCAAGAACCGTGCTCCACTCTTTGTAATAGGTACCCTGGATCATAAATCAAGCACTCCTTATTTTATCATTCACCGGCCCGGGCACAGTCGCTGCGCACCGGTGCCGGATTTGGAAGCTATAATCAGACAAACTGGTTGCGCTGCGGGTCATAATCGTAGCCCACAGCGTGCAGCTTTGCGCACAGACCGGCCTTGTCGGCCTCCAGATCCTCGCACAGCGCATCGAGATCCTTATACTGATCCCGCAGTTTCAGGTTCACCACGCTCAGCAGCATGATGGGATCAACAGGCAAAGACATTTTATTCCTCTCCTTGCGGCAAATAAAAAAGCCGGCCACTCGACAAAGTGACCGGCCACATACACCAAATTAGACAGCGCGGGTAACTTTGCCAGCGCGCAGGCAACGGGAGCATGCGTAGACATACTTGGGAGAGCCCTCCACGACCGCCTTGACACGACGGACATTCGGCTTCCAGGTACGGTTGGAACGGC
>OHRN01000087.1_pt1 | contig 49304 bp, 55 predicted proteins | sample 1578431 | NCBI WGS metagenome assembly OHRN01 (sample SAMEA3879507, study PRJEB24766) | human gut metagenome | biome: human-associated habitat; feature: feces | place: USA | collected 1985/1987 | reverse complement strand
TTTTTCAAATCTTATTCTTTTCTCAATTATATCTTATATCTTATGAAACTCCAAATAATAGGGAAGATTCAGTAACGTCGGCTAATTTTGTAAAACCTTTCTATCTCCTGGTTTAGTTGTATTGAGATCGTACAATAATCCTTTTGGCATCTTATTGACAAAAGGGACAATAGAACCACCATACTTGATTAATCCAGATCCAGTAGGTGCATTTGTGATATATCCCATCTGTTCTTCTGAAATATTTAGAAGTCTTGCTAAATCTTCTCTGTCATTGGCAGATTGATTTAACATAACGATAAATTCAGAGTTTGATAGCATGCTTGTACCTTGTTGAGAGGAAAGAAGATATTTAACATTTTGTGTAATACCCGTTGGATAAGCATCTCTTTTACGAAATTGTCTCCATGCAGATGCAAAGAAGGTTGCACTTTCTTCATTTTCAAAGATAACGTGAATCTCATCAATGAAGACATGTGTACGTTTTCCTTTTCTCCAATTTTCATTGACACGATTAATAATGGCATCCGTAATCACAAGTAATCCCATCGTCTTTAGTTGTTTTCCTAGATTAAAGATATTAAATGATAAGATTCTAGATTTGATATCTACATTGGTTTCATGAGCAAAAATGTTTAAGGATCCATTTGTAAATAATTCAAGCTTAATAGCTAATGATTTAGCTTCTGGTTCGCTTTGTTCCAGTAGCTTGTTGTATAGGTGCTTTAATGTTGGAATATAGTTATTTTTCATGGCATCTTGATAAACCAAAGATATACAACGATCGATAATAGAACGATCAATAGGGGATATACCACCATGATTTGTATCTAACTGTTCAAATAAAGACATGATAAATTGAGATTTATCTGCAATCGCATTCCCACTATCTCCATATCCTTCTGACATATCCATGGCATTAATATAATCTTTACTGTTCGTTCCAATACGAATGATTTGTCCTTTCATCGCTTTAATGATTGGATCATATTCACCTTCTGGATCCGCAATAATAATATCGTCATTCGTGGACAGAATTAAGAATTCAATTTCTTCCTTTGTAAGGAAAGATTTACCGGATCCAGGAATACCCAATACAAAAGAATTTGGATTTTGTAATAAAGCTTTGTTACAAAGAATCGGATTGTTGGTAATGGCATTCTGACCATACCAAATACCACCTTTCTGCATGATTTCATGGGCTCTAAAGGGAATAAATACAGCAGCACTTTCGGTAAGCAGGGTACGAGTGATATTGAGCTTGTTGGCTCCAATAGGAAGGGCTGTTTGTAGACCATCCAATTGTCTTTTTGAAAAGTAGAGTGTTTCAAGCTCACAAACATACTTTCGAGCCACTGCCTTTAAGGTTTCACTATCTTTATCCAGTTCTTCTAAAGAATCAGCAAGATGAACAACTGTGATGTTGCAAAGCATCATTCTTTGATCACGTACAATTAAATCATCCAAGAATTCTTTACATTCCTTACGTTGTAGCTCCATGTCATAAGGAATAATGGCTGAAAAGTTATTGTTACGATTTTGTTTCATTTGCCAATCCGTAATGTTCTTTTCAACCCCCAAGAATTTATTTTCTACTTCACGAACTGCTTCATCAGTAGGAATCGTAATAATGTCCATGGAATACATCAAGTTCTTATTTAAATCGCAAAGTTCAGATACAAACTCGTCTTTTAAAAAGCCTGGATAATTACTTAAATAAAGAACTCTTCCATATTTACCATCAAATTCAAAATATTTGTTGTGGTATTTGCTCATTCTAGGTGTAATCAAATCCTTAAAAGAATGTCCTTTCTTTGCTAAATCATTCATATCTAACGAAAATTCTTCTGTTTCATTTCGATAAAAATCGTGAAGTATCTTTAATCGTTCTTCGGCATTTAATTCAATACAGGAAGAGCCAAGTCTAGCAAATAAGGTAGAGAATTCAGTGGTGATTCTAGAAAAGGTGAATCTTGCTTCTTCTATACTGTTTTTAAAGATGGTTACCGTAATATATTTTTCTTGAACAATATCATCACTTTCAGATAATTTATCTAAGAGCATATTGTTGTATTCTTCACGATATGGATCTAAGTTATCTTGCTTTAATGGAATCAAGATATCCTCTTTAAACTTCTTGATATCCACTTTTCGATTGTTGATAGTTATCTTTGTCATCACAGAAGAATCAAAAGAATTCAGTAAATCACTATAGCTTAAAAAGAGATTATTTTTATCTTCTCCAGAAGCAATCTTGTAGTTGATATCCAAGAACCTATAACTCTTTGTATATTTATTACCGGATTTAAAAATACCATCCTTATAGATCGTGTCTACCGGGATGGTATCCTGAACGGTTCTAGGAATTCTTAATTTTTCTTTGTTGAGCTTTTTCAATCTTTCGTAACTTTTTATCATGTACAATCGACTCCTTTCTTGATTGATTAATGAATGGTTCAAGTATTTCATAATAAAGATTAAATGGCACATTAATCAAATTCTTTGTAGACAACGCAAAAGAAGATATTGCCATCTTCACAATATCTTCTGTATACATTCCTTGAAAACGTACGAATCCAAATGCTGCAAAAGGAGCAGCACCAAGCATACATAACCAGCTTGTCATTTCTGTACCTAGTTGATCTTTGAATAGAAAATACAAACCACACGCAATAGCGCAGGCAATGATAGAAAAGATACTTTGTCGAAGTGACAATCCAAAGAAAATACTTTCTGTATAATCACGTATTTCTTTGTTGATTTTGATTTCAAAATTAGATTTCATCATTAAAATCCTCATGAATGACATCTAGTGGAATAGAAGATGCAAATAAGATATTTTCGACAGGAATAATCAAATTTCTGCCATCACGTCGGACAACAATTTTATCCTTTTCATGTTCCACTTTATACATCAATTTTTCCGTTAATGGTAAAGTTGAAGATTCAACAATATCCAATGAATCTCCTGTTTTTAATACAACTTTGTTTAAAATATAATCTTTCATGTTACGTTCCTTTCCTACCTTGAAGGCATAATAAAAGCAGGAACAATATGCTCCTGCAATATCAATTAAAATAGTAATGATAAGTAATCTTGTCTTGAGTCTAGTATTCTAATAATTTCGATATTATCTTCATTGATATCATAGAATACAATTTGTTTAGATACGATTAAATAGCGTAATGATGTATCTATATTAAATCGATCTGACATTTTTGGCCCTAAATAAGGATTATCTTTTAATAATGAAATTGTATCCACAATGCTTGTTTTAAACTTTTTTGCGGCTTGATCATTATGAAACTGATTAATAATATAGTTTTCGGTATTAAGAAGATCGTCAATTGCGGATTTTTTATAAATGATCCTCATTTTACAAACCTAACATCTTTTTGGCTTCTTCTTCTGAATAAGATTCAGTACAATTCATACCAATTTCTAATTCTTTCATTAATTTAGATAAAGCTTTTGCTTTCATCTTTTCGGCATTATCCTCAGTTACAGAAAATGGAAATCCACCTGTATTTAATACTTGTTGAAAAAATACATTTACTGCATCTGTTAAAGTTAAACCATTTTTGGCAAATACTTCTTCCAATTCATTCTTAATTTCTGAATTCATGCGAATTCTAAATACATCATCTTTTTGAGCATTGATTACGTTACGCATAATTAACACTTCCTTTCGTATATATTATAATCAGTTTTTACAAAATATCAACAAATGTGGTAACTGAGTAGCTACATATTATAGTCCCATCATTTCTTTTACAATCCTGTCTGACATTTTGATTGTTCCTACAAGAACTAACATATTGAATATCAATTCACCAATATAACTCCATACCATAGATACACTAGATGCTGTTGAATCCACTACTGGTGGACTTGATGCAAAGGCTGAAAAGATAATACAGGAAAGGACAATAATCGCTCCTTCTAAACAAACTCCTGCATAGCTTTTGATAAATGTAAAAGCTGTGTTTTGTGTGCTTTCTCCTGCAGCTGCTGCAAGTGGTATTGGAGAAATAGCTGTGTACATGTAAAGTTTAAAAAATCTTCCATAAACAGTTAATATCATTACAAAAGATAGAATTGTAATGAATATAGATCCTAATAGGGTTACTGCCCATAATGGAATGGATTCTAGAAATCCTGTATTACTAACCGCATCAACTATTTCCTGTGGTATAACTGTTTCGTTGGATACTCCAAGTCCTACAGTTTCCGTAATCGATTGAATTATCCCCTGTACAATTTCAAAAATCTTTGTCATCAGTTCCATTCCATACATGACAAGACCTCTGGCAATAATAAATCTTAGAAATAGTTTGAAGGCTTGCTCTGGACGTTTGACATCCTGCCAGCTTGTACAGGTTCGTATTAATCCCCATACAAAGAAAAGTACAAGAAGAGCAAGACCAATAGCTTGTAAACCTTCATGTACTTTTACAATGATTTTCCATATATCTCCACCTTTAAATGTTTCTGGAGATTCAGTCAGTAACAACCATATTTCAGCAAGCTTAGAATTCCAGGTATTGATTGCACTTGTTAGGTTATCGATGATTCCATCCATATATTAACCTACAATAATATTCAAAATCTCTTTAGCAAAGGTAATTACAATACCACCAGCTACTGTCATAAATCCATTGGCTCTCTGGCTTGGATCATGGCTTTTTAAAGATAAACCAACCTGTACGATTCCAAAGCCTAATAGAATCATGCCAATAGCACGTATAAGTCCAAACATAAAATCACTGAAATTATTGACTACAGTGACTGGATCATTAGCTGCATAGACAGGTGTTATAAAGTTTGTGATGAGTATCAATGCTGTATAAGCATAGAACACTACTTTTCTAATTGTTTTTGTCTTCTTCATTTTCTTTGATCTCCTTTACATATTTTTCTACTTCTTCTTGATCTAACAATTCATATTCGTTATCAGTCAAAAGAATATTTTGCCAATCATCAATGAAATGATGCGTTTGCCCATGAATATAAGGCTCTCGTCCTCCATCCAATGTCTGCTTAATATTTGGATGTTTTAATAAATCATATTTTTTATCTTTAACAGGGCGTTCTCCCTTAATAAAAAGAAGTCCATAGTTGTTATCCAACAATCGAACTTCATCTGCGGTTAAAAGCTCTCTTCCTGTCTGTTGATAATTTGTAGAATAATTACCACTTCTTCCTTCAGATTTGCCATACGTATTTGTATCCAATGTTTCTTTTCCCAGCAATTCACTGATGTATTTATGTGTACTTTGTTCATTACCACCTAGGTAATACGTTTCATCACAGTTACCTAAAATGGATTCCCAGCTATCCTTGTATAAAGCTTTGATCTGAGCCAGGTTCTGTAAAATAATGGATACAAAGATCTGTCTTGAACGCATCGTTGAAAGAAGTTTATCAAATTCATCTGGTAAAGCAACATTGGCAAATTCATCCATCAAAAAATGGACGGGTACAGGAAGTTCTCCACCATGTACATAATCCGCCTGGTAATACAACATTTGAAATAACTGGGTGTACAACATTCCCACTACAAAATTGAATGTGGAATCGTTGTCTGGAATAATCGCAAATAAAGCCGTTTTTCTTTCTCCAATCTGTTCTAATTCCATCTCGTCATATTTGGTTAATGATGCAAGTTCTTCCAAATTAAAAGCAGCAAGTCTTACACCAACCGAAATCAGAATCGATTTGGCGGTTTTACCAGTAACAAAATGTCAATAGTTTTTTAATCATTTTTCTCAAAAAGGCAAAAAAATAGAACGTATAGTTTATTTCCATACGCTCTATCTCACATTTCATATTAAATTTTGAATTCTACAAATTTTTTATATTTCGTTGTCAATATGTTTTCTACTCTAACGCCCCTTTTACTTTTTTGTGGGAAATGCACCGCTCCTCCCGATTGGCAAGTGCCTTCACCCTGCCTTCTAACAGAAGTTCCCTTCCTTTTTCATTTCTTGTATACACACAGTCATAATTTCCGATATACGGATGCATGCATTTTGCAAAACGTTCCGCATCCTCCTTCTTTTTCGAAAAACAATTTGGAATGGCATAGAAACCATTCAGTCCTTTGTGTCCCTTCTTTTTCACAAGTATGTAACGCTGGTTGTCGATCACATCAAAAAATTCATTGACACACTGTGCGAACAACGCTTTATCCCTGCCGCTTCCACCGGACAGATAAATAATATGGTTATCCGGTCCGTTTGATTCTGTCTCAACTTTACAGTGTGTTTCTTCCAGAAGCTGTTGCTCCTCTAATGCTTTGCGGATTCCATTTCCAAATGCCTTTAATCTTTTTAGCGGACTTCCCAACATGAAAATTTTCGGGAAACGTATCATAATTCCAGCCAGTCCGGCAGCAATGAAGAAGTAACAGGTTCCGGCCAGGATACCATTTTGGGACGCTGCAGCAACAATACCTGCCCCAATTGCCCCGATCAGACACAGAATTCCTGACAGGATCATTGTAAGAATCGCATCCCAGAAAACAACACTTGTGACAAATTTGTCTTTTACTTCTGTCTCATCCACAATATCCATTTTGTCATAGACTGCAAGTGCACTGTTCCAACGTTCTTTTAACGTATCGCGCTGCCCCGACATTTTCAGCATTTGTCTGTTAATCCTGTCAATATTCGTTTTATTAAATGGCGTTTTAATAACTGACAACCGTTTCATTCCATTTTCAATCGTATTTTCTGTATAATGCAGACCGAGAAAATGTTCCATCCTTCGCTCCAGCATACTGTAATCTTCACTGATCTGATTGTCATCTGCCTTTAGCACTTCGTTCCACGGTCTTAAACAGACTAAATGCCAGATGTTACTTGTTTTTTCCGGATGTTCTTTCATCACACGGATGGCACGCCCTCTCATCTGGTTGCTTAACATAAATGAGCCTACAAAGCTTGCAAGGATCAGGGAATTGATACAAGGAGAATCCCATCCTTCCCCTAACAGCGATTTTGTACCGATCAGCACCTGCATATAGCCTTTTGAGAAAATATCTGTTACCGCCCCTGTGAGAAAATGTGCATTTCCAACCGCTGTCACTTTAAGATAATCTGTTTCAGAAAGATTTCCGATCCTGCTGAATGTAACTTTTCCGCTCATTCCGATCGCCTGCTCTAATGCTTCTCTTGCCTCTGCCGGAATGATCACAATCGTTCCACAAAGCACCCCAAAACGGATTTGTTCGTTTTTCTTTTCATTGTCACGACGGAGCATCTCAAAAAACGGAAGCACTCCAAGTGAGTTAACATCATATTCTGTATTTCCAATTGCTTTTTCATATTCTTTCCGGATGTAATCTGTCAAAACAAGCAGCCTCAAATCCTGACCGGATGCCTCATATTCATGGAACACAATATCACGGATGCTGTTACATTTTCCAAGGGAATTTGTGAGCATTTTTTCCACTGCCGCACTTTTCGTCATGACGACTTTTTTCTTTTCTATCAGACCGTCGGATTTTAAATCAGCAATTAGCAATTCACGATATGTCTTGTCACACAGGTATGAATCCACATCATCATACAAGAATCCCTGTAACAGACGCTCCATCCATTGCACATTCATGTCCGGTAATTTTTTTGCCCCCAAAAGCCTCTGTAATCTGGACGGAATTGCAATATTTTTGCTCTGTAAATAAATCAACAGTGATGCCAGATATGCCGGATTATCCAGAAGCAGATCATCTGAGAGCTGTCCACTGAACCCCTTATGGCTTCTTACGTACGTAAGGAACTGAGTATCCCGCATGATTTTTTCTGTCATTGCTTTACTGCGTTCTTCAAAACGTCTGACTTCCTTCTCTTCTTCTTTTGTTGGATAGTTGAAGTAAACATAATCCTGATGCGGACAGAGGCTTCCCTCTTTTACGAGCTCCGGTATCGTAATCTCTTCATCGATCTCTCCACACATATTCATGTACCGCGTCCACATAGCCGGTGTGGAATCATATGGTGGTGTTGCTGTCAAAGCGATGATTTTAAGGTTATTCACCTGTTTTTTGAATTCTTCTAATGCTTTCCACCATTCACTTCGCAAGTGGTGGCATTCATCCAGACAGAGTACTTCGATCCCAGCCTCTTTCATCGTCCCAACCAGATCAAAACCGCTGTAATCTACTTCCTTTGTCTCTGTTTTCGCCGGGCACTCGTCTGTGCCTGTGCCACTATCCTCACCTGCATCTTCCTGTATTCCCTGAAATCTTGTCATGGCACTGTGTAATGCCTGATAGGTTGCAACCGTGATCGCCTTTGGCTGTTTTAAATTCTGTGAAAGATAATCTTCCCCCTGTATGCCCTCACATAAAAAAGCTTCCTCAATCCTTGCGATCCACTGCTCCCGGATCGTAATGGATGGTGCCAAAATCAGTGCTTTTCCGTTCATCCTGCGGATCAGTTCAATTCCCAATGTCGTTTTCCCGGATCCGGGTGCCGCTACAATATGTATTTTTCCATCTGCCATGTACCTGTCTGCGTGTTCCAAAACCCTTGCCTGATACCTTCTCCATGTTCCTTTAAACTCTAAAATACCTTCGTAATTCATAATCATCCATTTTCCTCTGCTTATTCCACTTTTTCTGTGGTCTGTAACTATTATATACAACTGCCAATTTTCTTACAAGAAAGATTCCGTGTCCAATAAGAAGTATGCCTATGTTGGGATATTTAAATCATTCTGCATCCTCAAAGCAAATGAATTTAAATAGAATTTCAGGTGTGCCTGTGATAAAATATTAATAAGTTTAACAACTGAAATTTGACTGTATCATTTTGTTCATCAAATTTATTATTCATAAGGTGTCTATTTTGATCCTAAGAAGAAATGAATTTTAGGTCTTGTATATTCATCAAACTGATCTTCTGTCTCTGTATCAAATGAACAAGACAAACTGATAGGCGCATCCTGATCATAGAAACGGAAACTCTTATAAAATGTCCCATTTAGAAATTCATCTTTAAATTGTTGTGGAATAGCCTGATAAGATAATATCTCAGGATTAGATACGGATACATTTAAATTCTCAAAAGACTTTTGTAATGTCGCAAAATCTTTTTCTGTCTGCATTAAATTCTCTTCTAAACTCTTATTAATATCCACACCTTCTACATATGAGATATTGATGATAGTACCACTATTATTGACTTGAACATGAACATAACAATCAGTAGCACCTGAATCTCTTAAATATCCCATAACAGTATAACTTGATCTACTACGTGATTCATTTGGATTGTCTGCATGTACTCTTACACATACAGGTTCTAATGCCTTTTTTACTATTTCTACTTGTTTTGCAGAAGCTGCAATTCTTTGATCCATTGCCTGCTTTCCTTTTATATATTGAGGTATATAAGTACCGACTACAATAAGTATTGGGATAACTGCAAAGGCAATGAGTTGTTTTTTTATATCAGGAATAGGGATTCTATAAGCATGTGCCATGTTCTCGGCATTACTTCCTGCTTCAGATAACATATCTATAGATGTAGAGACTGTACTTACTGCACCAGCCACCTGCATAGCACTTCCTATATTCTTTGCAGTATCATTATCACTTTCTTTAAGGAATCGACCAACAGCTTGTGACGCCAAAGCAGCAGATACCTCTTTAGAATAATCTGTTTCTGACTGTTTCACATTTAATCTACCTATAAGAGATTTCCATTTCTTACCGTTCATTCCAAACTTAGGGGCAAGTGCACAGAAACAGAATATAATAACATATATAATGACAAATCCTAATGCAGTAAACATCCCTGTAGGCTGAAAACCTTTGTTTTGGAATACTAAATCATCTATCATCTCTAATGGTACTATTAATGCACATTGTACAAATGAAAAGATGAGTGCAACCACTGCAATCTTTGGATATATACAATATCTTTGAATCATTTTTTTCTCTTTATTGTTAATCATGGATATCACCTCTGTTTCTAGTATAACTTATTTTTGAATGAAAAAAGAGCGATATTTTGCTCTTACTATATTTGTTTCTTAACTAAAAGGAAATTACGAATATTTTGATGTTTAATACCATACTCAAGTTTGATTGTATCATGGTTCATCCTTGACCCGTTAGAGGGCAACGCATTTAATCCGAACAGCTCATTTAAAATAATATTATTCCTTTATAATTCTACAAACTTGAATTTTGTCTGATTACCAATTATCTTTTGTAATTTATAGCTGCATCAAAAAGAATACCAATACACTCAAGAGTATCGTTACTATTCCCATTATGATAAACATCATGGAAGTAAAACTTTTTGAAATTGGTCTATCAACATAGCACTTTTTAGGATTGTTTGGATTATAATAAACTGTCATCTTACTGTTGATAGGCCACAACTGCTCTGCAAGTTGACGCAAATTTGCAATGGATCCAGTTTTTACATGTAGCCAGCCTTTTTCATCTTCATAGACTTCTGATTTCACCGGTACGGGTACTCCAGATATTTGCGTTGTTTTAATTCCACAAAATATTTTCTTTGTTTTATAACAAGTTCCATTCACAAAGTACTCCACGATTGGATACACCCTTCCATTTCCCGGAAACCCATATTGTTTAACAATACCGTCTGTCTGCTTTGTACACAATTGATTCTGTCTTTTTACAATGATATTGAAAGTAACTCCTAGTAAAACCAATATTACACCAAGACCTCCAACTGTCATCAATTCTAACCATGCAATTTGTATTTCTGTCATAGTTTCATCACCTCAAATTCCAGTTTTCTTGATTCTGCAAACTTGAATTTGTAATTACATTCCATACATATTGGCATTCTTTACAATCACTCTATCTCCTTTTTCTAATTGTTCCTTAGAAACTCCTCTTAACCCAAGTCCAACATGTTCTGTTTTATATCCACAACCATTTGATTTTCGTTCTTTTGTATGTATATCGATGTTAGTAATTATAGTCTCTAATACACCTCCATTTGTTTTATAAACACACGCATTTTCTCCTTCTCTACACATTCCTGTTGATATGTTTCCTGTGACAACTGTTCCACCCCCCATAATTGTAAATACATCATCAATAATCAATTCAAAGTCTTCTTTTAAACATAATGGAACATCTAATCTGTTCATATACTCTTTTTCTCGCTCTTTTTTGCTTTTACCAAATAATCCCATAGTGTTTCTCCTTTATAACTTCTAATTTGTTGCTCAAATCATATCACATTTTCAAACATATCTCAATTCCAATTGTCTCTGCCCCCATCTATTGCATTGCCTTTCGGCTTGCTTCTGTAACCAGCATCCGGTTAATCTTTTCTTGCATGGTTTCCTTTGCATCTTCATTGAAATGATAGCGGACAACATATACTGTCTGCCCGATTTTCTTTGTAAATGTGTTTCCCTCTGTTTTTTTATTCATCATTTTTTCCATAATCATCTATTTCCTTTCTTTCCTGTGCCCGACAGAGAGAGGTTTGCTTCTGTCCCTGCCGGGAGTTTATCGGCACGCTGACAACGCAAGTGTCAACATAGGGTTTGAAACTTTTTTCGGGTAGTTATTTCTGTTTTCCAAAATACTATTGAAAAGTTTTTTGAATGTTCTTGTTGACACCTGTTAAAAAGTAGCTGAAACACCGGTAAATACAAAGGATTTTGGTGTCAACAAAAATGTCAACAAGCAGTAAATTTCCGGGTAATCAGTAGCCTTTCGGCATCAAAATCAGCCTTTCTCTCTGTCGGGCAGATCAAATGGCAGCTCCAACTGTTCTGCTTTCGTCAGCTTTGTAAATCCATCTTTATCCGGTTCGTTGCCACCCTCTTCTTCTGCTCCTTCCCTGATCCAGCTTCTCTGTCTGCCATATCCTTCCTTTGAAAATCTGTGGACTCCGGCTCTCTTCCAGCCAGTGATCTGCGTATCCATAATGGAACAGATCTCATTTGTCTCGAATTTTTTCGGCTCCCGGTCAAAATGGTCAAAGGCTTCTTTCCAGATCTGGACGGAACATACATGACTACCTTTATAAGCGTCCAGCCAGCCTTGTATCATTCCTGCCATCGTATCTTCCTGTGTGAACTGTTTTCGGTATTCACTGATCTCCTGCTCCATTTCCTTTGAGAACTTCAACAGGCTGCTCTTATTCTCCGTTGACCAGTAGATTTCCATTACTTCTGCCCACAACTGGTCAAAATAGGATCTGGCTTCTTTTTCATCATCGAGGATATGCTTCTCTGCCTTACTGCTGTCTATAGCAATCGGCAGGAACCGTCTTGCCCCGGTACGGTCAAAAGGAATGAACTGCCTTGTGTTCGTTGAACCTGCAAAGATACACTGACGCTTCCGGTCTTCCTCATATTTATCATAAGGGTTCCGGTAAGTGTCTTTCTGTCTGGTCAGGAATGACTTGATTTCCTCATTGCTCTTTGCACTGATTGCAGCAATCATCTCCGACATTTCCATAATCCAGTGTCCCCGGAGATGCTCGTATATCTTACTGTCATTCAACTGCTTCAGATCATCAGAAAACCAGTCATCGTTCAATGCAAGAAAACGGAAAAATGTGGATTTTCCGGCTCCCTGCTGACCTACCAGACAAAGCATTTCATCTGCTTTACAACCGGGGCGGTAGATTCTGCTTAATGCTTCCATCAGGAAGTGCTTCACAACCTCATAGACAAAATCCGAAGCATCTGCCCCCATATACCGTTGCAGAACATAACGGATTCTCTCCTGCCCGTCCCACTCCAGTTGTTCCAGATACTCACAGATCGGGTGGTATGCCCGGCTGTTGGCTTCTATGCGAAGTGCCTTATCCATACATTTTTCACTTGTGAGTTTGTAATAGCGTTCAAAGAAATAGTAGAAATAAGTCCTGCCATCATCATCCAGCTTGCAGACTTCCTCATTCCACCAGAGTTTTTTTACAATATCAATCCTGCCTGTCAGCTTGTTGTATTTCATACTCTCACGCACAAGCGGATCATTTCTCAGCACAACCATATAATTTCCAACCGTTGCTTTCGCAGTTCCTTTCTGTGTATATTCCAGCATCTGTTTCACTTCATCGACTTTGCTTTTATCTACCATCCGGAACATTTCTTTCATGGCATCTTTCTGTTCTTTTGTGGCGATCTCCTTTATCTTCTCTTTCGCATTGCTCAATCCGCTCCACCTCCTTCCATTTTTCTTTTACAAGTGCTTCCTTATCTGCCCTGTCCCCAAAGAGCAGGATATCCAGATAATACTCAACAACTGACAACTCCCTGAGAGCAGTCATAAACTTTTCATGCCATTCTTCTGTCCGTGTTTTTGGTGCATACTGTTCTTTCCATTCCAGAAGCAGGCTCAGATAATCCAGATAGGCTCTCAGGCATCTCAGATGTTTTTTCTGCCAAAGTTCTTCTGGTGTCGGCTCTGGCTTTTTTGCTGAAACGCTTCTCCTGTTCTGCGGTGATCCCCTGTCCCTGCCGGAATAAGGAATCCCAAAATCATCTGCCAGCTTCATGGCTGCATCTTTCAATCCAATGTCAAACAGTTGTGCCGTAAAATCAATGGCATCTCCTGTACAGCCACACCCGAAACAATAATATCTCCGGTCAACTTTCATGCTGGGTGATTTGTCATTATGGAAAATGCAGCGGATCAGTCCGCTCCTGTTGGGCTTTAACCCATACCTCTCCGCAGCCTGCCGGACGGTCACATTCTGTTTTACTTCATCAAATAATCCCAATTCGTTTCCTCTCTTTCTTAAATCTGCTTCCCAAATCTGGGAAGCAAGTTTTCACAAAAAACAAAAAAGCACTTTGTCCTGTCCTTACGGAATCAACAAAATGCCCTTATAGTTCCAGATCACTGGAATGTGATCTTCCTTTATTCAGTTGTTTTCTCTCTGCCTCTTCTCTTTGAATCTTTGCTACGTTCAATGCAAGTTTTTCTCTGATTGACGGCTTCACTTCTTTTTTGATTTCTTCTACAACGGCTTTTTTCTTCTCTGGCTGTTTTAACTGACGGACAACCCTCACAACAGCTTTTTCCATCGCATATTCGATTTTTTTAATCAGACCGTCCAGCCTGTTTATCGCATATTCCTTTTCTTTTCGTGATGCCTTACGTTCCGGACTCTGAATCCATCTCTTAGAATCTTCCGCAAGACGAATGTCATCTTTTCTGGTAGCCCGCATTGTTTCCTCTGCGACTTTATCCACAGCCTTGTCATAGGCTTCACTGGATACTTCGTCAAGCAAGGTTTCCACATCTTCAATACGGAGGGTAAGCTGTTGCAGTTCCTCTCTCTGTTCTTCAATCAGCTCGCCCTGACTTAGAATCCGGTCAGAATTGGAAATGAAATTTTCTTTAAATTCTTTTTCCTGCTGTTCTATTTTTTCTTTCTGTGACTGGATAACCTTTTCATTTGCCCTGACATGGTTTGACTGCCTTGCAAGTTCCAGATGATTCGCATTGACCTTATCCCTCTGCTGATTGAGCATTTCCTGCTGAACCGCAATCTCTTCTTTCTGCTTCATTCGGATATAGTCCTGTTTCTCCAGATACTGCCTTCCTCCATAGGACGGTTCTTCGTCAATTTCCAGTCCATGACGTTTACAGATATCCAGGAACATTGTCCGGCAGGCAGAATCAAAAACAACCTTACGGTTATTTGTCTTTGATCTTTTCTTTTCCGGATTCGGAAGTTCAAAGCCAAGTTCTTCCAGTGCCGCTTCCTGTTTCGGTTCAATCTCCCCATACCGGTTCGTAGCATCGAATACATGACGCTCATGAATATGCGGAGTCGCTTCGTCCATGTGCAGTGACCAGTCAATGATATGCACATTAGAACCAAACCGCTCATCGAACTCTTTCTTGAATTCATCAAAAACCAAAACCAGCGTTTCCACAGAAGCGTGTTCATCTATCGTCCCAAGCTGATAGATACTTTCTTCCGGACAGGTCTTTTTATTTTTCAGAACATCTTCCACCCCTTTACATCTGTCGGGGTGTCTTGCTTTCTCATGACGTTTATTCTGGTTAATCACATAATCGCTGTAATGATCCACATAGTATGCCATCTCAATCTGGTTAAAAGAAAAATTATCCTCTTTTCCCCGGTCTGCCATTGTGGTATATCCCTGATAGCAGTCCCAGTAAATATTCTGACGGACACGTTCATTGTCAATATGCTCACTGTGTTCCGGGTCAAATCTCCGGTCATTGTGAAGCGGATTGTAAACACCGTCTTTCCCAGATCTGCCGTTATGCCTTGTGCCTTTCAATTCACATCTCTCCTTTTTTCAAGTTGTTTCCCCGGAGGGGATTGCAGCGAAGCTTCCAAAAGTCTCTGTCCCCGTTACAGACAGTACCCAGTACCATATGGCGAAACGCCATATCACTGGGCAATGGCTGCCGCCCTTAACCTGCTAAGGGCTTTGCCCCTTAACCCCAGCAAGATGCTGCCGCTCTTTGCAATCTGGGCACAAAGGACTTCCAGCCCTCTGTACTCCCAGCAGACAAAACGTAACTCCTGCCGCTGTCCCTTCAGCAGGATCTCCGTTCCGTCTGTTTTTCAAAAATCCTCTGCATCGGATTTTGTGAAAATATAAAAATGGGTAAAACAAAGGGCACTAACTTTTTACGGTTAATGCCCTTTCCTTTACTCATTCACTTTTCAGATAATTCCTGTATGTATCATTCTGATAATTGCTTCAGAACCATTTTAACATTCTTCCTAAGTTTCATTCCGTCCCTCAGTCCCAACCGGTAGAAAAATTCTTCTGTCTCTGCTCCACTGTTAAATATCTGGTCGCAATATTTTGTAATGGCCTCTTCCTGTTTCTGTGGAAGTGTGGCAATCACTTTTTTATATTCTTCCTCAACTTCATCTGGTTCTGTCACAGACGGCTGGCTCAGTTTCCAGTCTGCATACTCTTTTCCCATATGCTCCGTTATGGTCAGGTTGATAAATTCTTCAATCTCTTTTGTAATCTTCATTTAAGAATCCTATTCCTTTCTCCAGTGGTCTACTTCATCAATCTGATTTTGATTGTTTCCAGCCACACCACTGCCCAGCCAGAAAGCACAGCAGGATATAAAGTATAAAACCTGCCACAAGCATCCTGACCGCTTCTGTGCCTGTCTCCTGTCCGAATCCATACCCTAAAACTGCTGTAATGCAGATGATCCCCGACAGGATATGAAATACCGTTGCCGACAGCCATGTGAAGAACATAACCACCAGTTGTATCATTGTCAGGCATATACGCACTGGCAGTAATACGATTTTCACAATAATTCTTACAACAACCATGACTGTCCACCCCTTTCACTGTTTCAGATAACTACGATAGCTGTCTATCACAGAATCTGTCACACCGCTTTTGTAAATCTTTCGGATATCAACGATTTTTTCATCTTTCAAAAGTTTCAGCCAGTCCAGTAAATCTTTTCTGCTGTTTGCAAAATTACAACATCTTCCGTCTGCATATTCAATCCAGTATCTCATAAGTCCCTCCTACACATACACCAGTTCATTTAAAATAATTTCATCTACCCGGCTTCTTGCATTGTTTGCCCGGCGAACCCATTCCATCTGATCTCTGCTTTTCAATTCTTCCGTAATGCCTTCCTGCTCCATAATCTGTTCCATGAGGAAATCCCTGCGTTCCAAACACTGCTCATTCAGATCTGCGAGATACGTCCAGAGCTTACCACTCAATGTCAGATAGGAATACAAGCCACTCTTGTAATCTTTCAGATAGTTTCTGTGAAGACTTCCATAAAAACCAATCTCTCTTTTCTCTTCGGGTACTGCGATCAGTGGCAGATAGATTTCCCCGACAAGGATATAATCCAGACCATTACTGTTATCGTGAATGATTCTTTCTAATTTGCTCATGCTGATGCAACTCCTTTCTTCGGTTCTGCTGGGGGAAGCAGTGATAGCGGAATGAACACACCTTTTGCAATATCTTCCTGCCGGATCTCTTCTTTTTTTGCATCCAGTTCGGCTTTCTTTTTTGCCTTTGTCCGTTCATAGTATTCCTGCTGCTTTCCATTTGCTTTTCTTCTCAGGTAATTCTGGTGAAGCCTGTCTTTTCTGGCTTCCCGTTTTTCCATTTCTTCAATTTCTTCCGGTGTCATTTTCACCTCACCGAAATGTGGCGGTAAATATCTGCCGATGAAGTTAAAATAGATTTCCACTTCCTGTGTCGTCTCAACGCTTCCTTTCCGGTCACGCTCATGCACCACAATCTTTTCTACAAATTCATTCAGCATGTAAGTGGTCAATTCCTCAAAATTTTGGTATTTATCAACCAGAGCAATAAACTTCTCCGCTGATCTGCGACCTTCTTCATAGCCTGATAATTCAGCTTCCATATCTGCAATTTCTGCCGACAAATCTTTCTGTTCTTTAGAATACTGTCCATCAAGAATCGCATAGCGTTCATCTGGCAGCTTGCCAAGAATATTGTCCTCATAAATTCTGCAGATCAGTTTTTCCAGTTCCTGCACACGCTTTTTTGCCTCTGCCAATCTGCTTTTCAATCTTGTGATCTCACTGGACTGCTGTGAAGTCTGTGCCTTTTTTACTGTCTCCAAAAATTCTTCACGATTCAACTGTGAATACTCCGCAACAGCCTTTAAAAGTTCCTTAATCAGCTCCATAACCACATCAGCATTAATTCTGTGCTGTGTCTGGCAGAGTGTTCCAACCGGAACTTTAGAATATGCAGAACAAGTATATTGTGGTACTCGCTTGCCATTATTTACTCGATGGACATACATTTTGGAACCACAGTCTGCACAATACATCAGACCTGTCAAGGGGTGGGCTTCTCCCCATCCATCTGGATATCTTCTCACATTGCTTCGGATTCTCTGTACATTGTCAAAAGTTTCCTGATCTATAATGGCTTCCTGCGTGTTCTCAAACACCGTCCAATTATCTTCAGATACGTAATGGCTTTTCTTATCCTTGAAATGTTTTCTGGTCTTGAAGTTCACTGTATGACCAAGATACTCTCTTTTCTTCAGAATGCCTGCAACAGTAGAAGAGCCCCAGCCATAAGGATCTTTGATTTCTTCTACTCTGCCTTTCCATAATCCGGCATCTTTCTTTGCCATATGAACCGCTGGTATCTCAACCTTATCCTCTTTCAGTGCCTTGGCAATCTGATATGGTCCGTACCCATCCATTGTCATGTGAAAGATTCTCCGTACAACTACAGCTGCTTCTTCATCAACAATCCATACATTCGGGTCATCCTTGTCTTTCAGATACCCATATGGTGTTGTACTTGCCACATGCTTGCCGGATTTTCCTTTCGCCTTGAAAGTGGATTTTATCTTTTTACTGGTATCCCTTGCATACCATTCATTCATGATATTTCGGAATGGAGTAAAATCATCGTCCTCCCGGAAGCTGTCTACATTCTCGTTGACTGCAATCAGGCGGACATTCTTCTGTCGCAGCAATTCCATATATTGTCCGACTTTCAGATAATCTCTTCCCATTCGGCTCATATCTTTAATCAGAATCGTTCCGACTTTCCCCGACTCTACTTCTTTCATCATGGCAAGAAAGCCTGGGCGATCAAATCTTGTACCGGAGATACCATCATCAGTAAAATGAACAAGATTGGTAAATCCATGTTCTTTTGCATATTGTTCCAGCAGTTTCTTCTGGTTTGAAATACTGTTGGATTCCCCGTTTAATTCATCATCACGACTAAGACGTTCATACAACGCTGTCATGAATCCCTGTTTCTCTGTCATAGTCAGATGTCCTCCTTCCTTTGTTTATTAATTGCCTGTTCTCATCCCATATCCGTTCCTGTACCGGGTTCTGATGTTTCCGGGACGTATTAACCAAAAAAGACACGCTGAATGCCTATTCAGTTCTGGTATCACTACGGGCAGGCTGTTTCGTTTTCAAGGTTCGTGTAAGAAGTAAAAAAGATTCTTACACTAAACGAAATGCTCAGAGGTCTTTTTACAGCCCCCTTACTGCATCTTTTTTGATTTCGTGTCATCTTTTTAAAGTTCCTTACACAATCTCTGTACTGACGAAACAAAATACGGACATGTTTTGAAATTGTTTTTTACAAAATACAATTTTGTTCTTTAAGGTAAAAAAATAAGCCTCAAGAGACTTTTTAATCATTTTGGAGCTCCAACTCTTTAAATTTGATTGATTAAGAAGTCTCTTCAAACTTACTACACCTGCTGCCTGTTTATATATTTTGTATTGTTTTAAAGCTAATGAATTAGAATCTATCATTTCTAGTCTTTTAAATAACTCATCTAATGGACTTTCGTAGTCTTCTTCATCTTCTTTAACTTCTGCGTAATTCAGCATTTCCATGACCATTGTAAAATTCTGTTCATCTTCTGGTGCATAATGGTACAGATATAACATCAGCGCTTCCAATAGTGCTGTTTCACTCTTTTCCCAGAATGGATCATTGGTAGAAGAACCTTTAGGTGTTGTATTACGGATCAAGTTGGTAATTAATTTAAGTACATCCTTATCACTTTGAATATAGTGGAATGGATTATATCCAAGAGATTTAGACATATCAATCAAGTCAATGACTTTAATGACATAACCATTCTCTTCTAATAGATGACCAACACTTCGAATGATTTCGCCTTTGGGATCCAATACAACAAAACTTGTATTACACTGCATGATGTTTGGTTTTGCATAAAATCTTGTCTTTCCAGCACCAGAGCCACCAATCACAACTGTATTTAAGTTTCGACGATGTTTTTTACCATCTAACCCCATTCGTACATTCTGAGAAAAGACTTTGTTAGCAAAGTAATCTTTATTCGCGTATTTCTTACAAACAGTATTGGGATTTGCCCATTTAGCTGATCCGTATTCTTCAGTTCTTCTATAGTTTTTAGCTGAAGATAAATACATCCCAACACCTAATACATAGATTATCAGAAAGATATCGATTGTTTTTAATGTTGAATTCGTCCATTGAATTTGAAATGGATGATTTAAAGCTTCATTAAGATTTGGAATTGCATTGATTAATCCTTTATCCATGTAGGGTGCAATAAGCAATGCAACCCAAATTGTTGGTATTAGTAATAAGCCTAGAAACACATATTCATCTTTTTTAGCATCTCTCATAATGATCTTTTATAGAAGGTGGATTTGCATCACAAACTTTTATAATCAATGAATCTAGAAAGTCATAGTTTTTATGTGCCATACGTTGTTTATCTCTTAGATCTGCAAGAGCACGCACAATGATTCTTCTTTCTGTATCATCGACTTGGATTTCAATCATTTCATCATTTTGTTTTTTAAACCAGCTACGCATATTTGTCATCTCACTTTCTTTTTGGATTTCTTTCTTACCGGATATTTAGGTGCAGAAGATTTTAACTGTTCTTGCTTAATATCCTTTAGTTCCTGACGGACAGAAGGTCTATCCATAGTAACTGTTGATTTTTTTCTTTCGACGGTTTTCTTCTTGTTTTCTCTCTTCAATGTTTTTGAAGATGGCTCGAACGGAGTACCGTCCTTGCTTGTCCGAGCCTTGTTGGGGTTTGATTTTTCATCCATCAGTTTTGATAACAATGCATCATGCTCTTCATCACTCATTGGCTTTATATCCTTTTGTGATAAGACAGATTCACGAATGGCTTTTGTATCAATAGTAGCTAAGTCAAATTTATCTACCATTCTAGATATCTTAGAAGCATCTTCTGCTTTGACCATGATATCTACGATCCCATCTGTATTGTTCTTTTCTTTTAATACAGAATAGAGGACACCATAATGTTTTGCTTCTTCACAAAACTTTTTTAAGTCAGAATGGTGAATCGCGAATACTTTTAATTCCTTATTGGATTTTAATAGGTTATCTAGATTTGTTTTTCCTTTGATTTTCTTGTTGTCACTAATAATCGCATACAAAGTAACAGCCAGAGATTTAGCGACTGTTCCACCAGCTTTTAATCCAATTTCAGCAGCCACTTGAATACCTTCTAATGTCATCTTCATCATCTGATCAGCAGTATCGGCACTGTTCATAAATTCAAGCTCCTTTCGTATTCTTTTTGTGTTTGCATACGCTCTGTTTCTAATGCATTGACCATTTTTAATTTTTCTTCAATGTCAGGTACTCTCTTTTCTATATCTTCGCATATGCGAATTTCCTTTTTCCCATGTGCAATTTTAGAAGTGAGTGTATCTCGATCTTGTTCTAATTGTTGTTTCAAATCATGATTACGACATCTTTTGATTTTGTTGTAAATGGATTTTCTTTGATTCATCCAGTTTTCTATTTGATTGTTTAATTCCAATTTAAAAGCAAGCACATCTTCCACTGTTTCAAGATTATGTTTGCCAATGAATGTATTTTCGTTTGTGATTTTGTCCATATAAATCAAATCCTTTCTAAGTGATGGACTTGGATATTTTTGTGGTATGCCTTTTGGTTTTAAGATACCTAATTCAAAACAATATCGAATATACATCGCTTTGATTCCTTTTAATTTTCTATGATTGCCTTGATATTCTTTACAAGGTATAACATCTTTAACAGATGACTGCATGGGAAACAAGAAGTTACTGTTAATCCGTTCCATCAAATGTTCTTCATCATAGCGATTATCACGAGTCAGTTTATAAAAGCGAAATGTTCTTTTAGATTGTGGATGTTTTAAAGTCCAATGTTTACCATTCAAATTTACAACATATCCAATTTCTTCAAGACTAGATTGAAACTGTTCAGGTGTTCTTGCATACAATAAAACAGAATCCACGTCATAGCGAATCAATTTCCGTAAATAGATAGAATCATTCTTTTCTGCTTTCCATTCTCCATAATTCATCGCTTTGCCTTCCGGTTTTGTGATGACAGTTAAACCATGCTCTTTACAGATTGCATCATTTAATTCACGGAAGTGATCGATATCAGCTTTCTTATTGTCATACTTTTTACCATCTACCCAGGAAACGGAGTTTACCACGAAATGATTGTGTAGATGGTCTTTATCCAAATGAGTAGAAACAACCACTTCAAATCGATTGCCCCACATTTGTTTAGCAAGCTGAACACCTAATGCATGGCATTGTTCTGGTGTCACTTCACCTGGCTTAAAAGATTGCACCGCATGAAAGGCAAGGCGACCATCCATCTTGTTGTAAGAAAGCTTTGTATTCATCATCTGTTTTAAGGCCGTACGAGGTTCACAATTGATTCCGGTAATAAACTCTTTTTCGTTTGTTTTATAGCCTTGGGTAGTGTAAGTTAAAACTTCTTTTAAACCATCACTCATATCTTCTTTTGTTTTATCTGGATTTTTAATATAGTTTAGGACACGATTTAAATCATCTTTTACTGCCCATATTTTGGTAATTGCCATACTTCCTCCATATTGATTGGTTGTCGAATCAAAATCATAATCTCATTGATTTGATCTTGCAGCTTTTCATAGTTTTCCATGTAAAAGGATTTATCCATTGCATTTTGTGTATAAGCAGATATCGCGATTTGATTCATCTTTTCAGCAATCTCTCTTAAAATTTTGATTACTTCGATTAATTCTTTACTTGGTACAGCTCTAGGCACTAAACCGTTTATACACATTCTTAGATAAGATTCACGAGATAGACTTGATTCTTTAACTAAATTGTTAAGATGATCAAAGTCTTGATTCGTTAATCTAACTTTGATTTCTTTTTTCTTCGATTTTGTTTTCATTGTAGAAAGCACCTTGAATAAATAAAACCGTACCCATCCCAACTAATCCTCCACCAAGAAAACTGACAAAACAGAGTGTTAAACTATTTAACATTTTCATCTTCCTCCAATCTTAAAAGAGCTATCAGCATTTGTGATAGTTCAGGGTCTTAGGGATATTCCCTAAATACTAGTCTTTTATCCCCAAAAGACGTTGCTTGTTACAACTGTAGACATTAATTGGCTACAGTCTTTTTCTTATCCGGAATCAAATCGGCAAGATCTTGATCCATTTTTTCGAACATTTCTTTTTTCTGATTCAGTAGTTTTAGATTTGCAGTCAGAATATTATTTTCTTCAGAAAGTGTTTTGATACGTTCTTCATTTTTGATTTTTTTCTTTTCAATAGTGGATATTCTTTTAACGATATCTTCGTACTTTATCATTTTGAAATCTCCAATTTCTAATGAAGTAATTGCGAATATTTATGTTTGTTGATTCGCTTTTCATAATCATCTGCTTTTTCTAAAATGTGTTCATCTTTATCATAATGATACAAATGATCAGATAGCTTTTTATCAGGATCTACCAATGTTGATTTATTAACAGAAAGAAGCATTTCTTTAACATGTTCAATATTCAAAGAAGGGGAATCACATAATGCAATACACTCATCCGTAGAAGATGGAATGATATATAAGTCATGTTCTAATTTTTCAGCCAGATCATTTAAAACTCCTGCATAGAACATTGTGGCTGCACCTTCTGTATGATTTTCATTTGTTAAAACAACGAGTTGCTGCTCTTTTTCTTCTAGAGCTATATCTTTTGGAATTCCCATCAACATAGTTTCAAGAGGAAGAATTTCTGGTTTCATCATATTTGGAGATGAGATAAGTGCATCATTATGAAGTTTGTTTATATCAATTCCATATTGATCCATCAACTGATTTGTAACCTTAGCTGCACAAAAACGTTCATCCGTAGTTTTGATCATGACCTTATATACAATCGCAAGATCTCCAATAATAGTATGAGGCATAGTGGCTAAATCATTTTTATGTTCTTGTGCATTGATTACTGTCATAAACAAATAATCTTTAACTGAATCGTAATCAAGTAGGGCATTTACATCCTCTAAAACTTTGTCGTTGTGTACCATTTTCCACTAACCTCCATCTTCAAATTCTTAAAATAAAAAGCCAATCTTTCTAGATTAGCTGTACTGAATTCGATTGTTTCTACATTATTCATTGTCTAAATTTTCCATTTCTTCATACAATCCATAGAATGGATCATCTGTATCCATTTCATGTACTTCATCTTCATAACTATCAATCGCAAAAATCATGTATTCTACAATGTCGTTATACATATTTTGTTTTGCTCCTTCTAAAGCATGGATTCCTTCTTCAAAGGAAATTGTTTCTAAAGTATTTGTAGAAGTTTCTTTTGCATATGTGTAATTCGTAAGGGTATCTTCAAGAGATTCCAACATAAGTAATTGAGCTTGTACGATTTGTTTATCTTCTGAATGTAAATTTGCATAGTTATAAATTTTAGTGTTGTAAGTCATTGTTCTTTCCTCCTTTTGACTTTGGCTTTTCCATATCCATTTCATCAAATTCAATGGAATACACTCGTTCATTTTGTTGTTCTCCGAATAGTTGAGCCATCAACTCTGAATCATTCTTTGTGGATTCATAAGCATTTAAATATTCATTGTCCACAAGATGAAATTTCTTCTTCTGCGTTTTTTCATTTTCTACAAGTTCTGTAGCTGTAATCTTTAATGCAGCTTCTTCATTGAGTTCTAAGCTATCCGGTGTTTTGTTTAAATCCATCAATAACAAGGTTTCATTGAATAAAATAGGTTCTTCATCCTTTAATGCTTTCATTTGTTTAAACATGATATTTAAGAACTGCTTCTTTACCTGATCATTAACTAAAACTTCTACAGGCTGATCTAGAATATCCTTATAATGTTTTGATGGAACAACAGTAGGTTGTTTTGTGTCCGGATTAATATAGGCATAAGTCATACGACTGATATTTTCACAGACTTCTTTGATCTTCATTTTTTGAAATAAATCGAATTGCTTATTCAAATTACATCACCTTCACTTTCTAAATTTGAACAACAAAAAAGAGAAAGCGTAAACTTTCCCTTGATAATAATTACAAATTATATTTCTTTCGAATGTCTTTTATTGCAGTATCTGAATCTTTTCCTTTTCCATTTTTAGATTGCTTTCTTGATTTTTCTAATCGTTCAAGAAATTCTTTTTCTGATAGTTGTTTAAGATTTTTTTGTTTCATCTATAACTCCTAAATTCTGATTCTAATGTTTCCCAAGGAAGCACTAATACTTCAGGTATTTCACGATTCAAAAACAGTTTGATTCCTATAGATTTTGCTACTAGAAGAAGTAAATCGTCTAATTTTTGTTTTTCTATTTCTGTTCCTTTAAAATTCTGTTCTGTTCGATAATCGATTGGATAAACAGGAATCATCCGGTCTAAAGGAGCTTGTAAGTTTAAAATTGATTGCACATAATATTTACTCATAATAAGAGCACCGCATTGTTTAATGTTCAAAGATGGTACATCTACAGCATATAAGTAAAGTGTATCTTCCCATCCCGTTCCATCTTGTTTTAATAAAACAATGCCTTCAAAATCTTTCAATTGTTTTATCACCTCGTGAAAGATTATAAAGGGTTTATAATGCAATTTCTAATATAGAATTTAATGTTTTCCACGTTGCTTTTGCACATCTTCTAGAAAATCTTCGATTGCTTCTTTAGATGCAATATTGTTATCTATAAACATTTCTTTGATTTCATCCTTTTGTAGAGCTTATTGTAAGAATTCAGAAGTCAAATGTACAGCAAAATCAGGAATGGACTTATACGCATTATATTTCACCAATATTTCTCTGAAAATAGTAAATGGTAAAGTATCTATTCCATATTCATTAATATCTTTTGCAGCAGGTTCTTTAATAATTCTTATATGATTATCTTCCATATTTTGAAATAAATATATTGCATCAATTGTATTTGGATCATTCTTAAATACACAATAATCAAATTCAACAATTCCAACATTTTCAAAATTTAAATTATCTGAATCCATATTTCCATCATAAATATAAACAACTTTTCCATTCGTTTTCTGTATCAATTTTGCCATTACCATTACTAACATTTTTTCTACCTCATCACTAACTTACAACAATTGAAATATTTTGTAATCAACAGAAAAGGTATGATTCTGTCGTTAAATCAAATTTCAAATTAACATTAGTTTATTGATTAAGATTTGTCCTCGGCAGAAAATCAAAAAACTGTCGGTAGTAATGAACTTTTATGAATCAATTCTTCATTTACATCTTTATAAATAGGTGGATGTTCATCAATACATTGATATTTTGAATTTAGAATAGAAATGATTTTAGATGTTGCACCAATACCAACTTCATCGTTGTCTAGATGAAAAACAATGGTTTTGATGTTTGGATTTCTCTCTAAATAAGCTTTTAAGGCAACAGGAATATCCGCTTCTGATTTAGCAGCTATTTTATCACTGGCTCCTGCAAGAGATAAATAACTAAATTCTGTATAGTCCATTTCGTTCATTTTTAAAAGTGTCATATAAGATAATAGATCAATGGCTGCTTCAAAAACATGGAGTACATCACTTTTTGGATTTGTGTAATTAAAACTGAATGCCTTATTACTTCCAGCATGATCCAGTTTAAAATTCTTAAAGATGCTTCGCTTAAACGCATAGGCTGGTTTATCTTTATCATATCCAACAAATACTGCATTTTTGAAGTTAGCGGATTGATAGATCATTCCTTCGGATATGAAATCATCGACAATTTCTTTATCGATTTTTCGTACTTCACAAAGATAACGAATCACTAAATCATTGTTTTTATCTTTGACAGGCAATTCAAACGGTTTAGCTGGTTTTGGATGATAGAAAGTCGTAACCGGGGCACTCACATTCATTAAATCGGATAGATAATTACACGCATCTTTAAATTCATAGCCTTCCACAATTATTAAATAATCGAGTGCGGATGTACCACCTTTGCCTTGTGACCACCAATACCATTTTCCATTTGAAAAATGCAAGGAATCATGATTTCGATGATAATAATCTGTTCTCCCATTTTTAACTAATAAGTCGGGTGCATAATTCTTTAAATAATCAAATGCAGATAGGGTTCTTACTTTTTCTAGAACCTCTTTTCGTATAAATCGTTTACTCATCTTTCCAACTCCTTACTTTTTGGTGCCATCTTTGCGATTCCATGTTCTTTACAGAATTTTTTAACTGCATTTGGATTTTCTTTTGCAGATAATTCAAATTCATCTGTATAGATCGTTTCTACCTTGTATTTTTGTTCCTGGATATTGTGGATCCATTGATTCATAAAATGATTGAGTTCATTTGCACGAAAAGGATCACCATCCACACGTTCATAGAATTGAAGATTATCCTGTTGATAGGATTGTGGATAGAGTAGTCTATTTTCTTTATCCACAGTAAATTCCATATCTGGATCTGCCATTAGATCACCATTCAACTCATAGTTATGTGCCATTGCTAATCTATTATCATCAATGATTTCCACATTCAGATCCATAAAGCCAGGTGTTGCATATTTCATGTAGTAAGCATCATTTGTAAGTAATGGTTGGGCAATCTGTTCAAACAACTCATAGTTTCTATGTTCTATGGAATTTTCAATAAACCAATTCTTACTTAAATCGAAATTCGGATTGGTGAATGCTTCAAAACATACTGTCCGAAGGGTTTGATAATAATCATGATTGTTTCCAAATAAAAAAGCCTGATCAGAATATGCAGGCTTACTGTTAATCACATCATAGATTTGTTGATCTACTATTTCATGAATATCTGAAGTGGATACATTTGGATCATCTAGTGCTTCTTTATATTGTTCCATCAAAGAAGAAACCTGAATTACAATATCGTGATTCATCTGTTCCATTTCTAATGGCGTTATATATTTATTTTTGATTTCTATCATATGCAGTTTCTCCTTAAATACAGGTTCTAGTTGCTCAATCATTTCGTGAGCCGTACTTTGAATACTATTTAAGATGGATTTCAATTCATCAAAATCTTTATCAGCATAGCTAGCAATATAACCAAATGAATATTCAGAAGTATCTAGTCCAAAATGATCACATAATACAAAAGCCAACGATTCGGCTTCAATTTCTCGCTGGCTTTGATCTTTATCTGTTTGTTTATGAAGTAGGCTGTGAGCATACTCATGAATTAATGTTTTTGCGATTTGTAAATCTTCCAAATCTTTATTAATGACGATCTTATCTTTTGAAGGTGAGTAGTATCCTTTAGCACCTGTCATAAGATTCAAATCCTCTGTTTCTGTTTTAAATTCAATGGGAATTGTACAGATAGATTGCACGGATTGAATAATTGCTTTTACTTCATTATTAGAACCCGTCAAATCGTGAATCAAAGAAGGGATAGGTTCACCTGAAGTTTGCGATATATCAAATACAGTAGTTGTCTTAAATCGAGTAATATTTACTTGTCGTTGTTCTTGGATGGGTGAACCTGATTCATCTAGAACAACATTTCCATTGTCATCTACTTTATTCATCAATCTGTCTTCTTTATAAGTTACAGGAGCAAGGATCATCAATCCGTTTTCACCTTTATTCACATGTCGATTAAAGTTTATCTGCCATGAACGATATCCAGCAACCAAACTTGCATTCGGTTTTTGTGCTAATATCAGTAAAGTATTGTTCAAAGAATAGCTATGAAACTTACTTAAACAAGACAAATATCGTTTAAAAGATTCAGAAGAATACACATCTTTCACACCTTGTTCAATCATTTCAAAAGCTTGTTTAGTTTTTTCATCCGAAGATTTAAAATTAGTCATCACATCACCGTCCTTTCTAAAATAGGGTAAAAGAAAAGCACTACCGAAGAGATAATGCTTTATAAACTGGAATTTGAATGTTGCAAAGGTGTCTTTTACATTTGGTTCCTTACTGATTTTTCAATCTCTGCTACTCGAATGAACTTACCTAACCTATACTGATTGGCTATTTCGTTGCAACAATACTTATCCAATGATTTTTTGTATTTGAATACGTTTTTATCTCTGTAAATCCTGCTTCTTTCAAAGCAGCAATGAGTTGATCAGATGTGTAAATCTTCATACCATCAATCAACTTTGTCCATTTTTCATCTGCGTCATTCGTTCCGTCAGATTCGTTGCAAATCAGGAATGTCCCTCCGTTTTTCAGAACTCGATTTACCTCAAAAAAACATTTTTTCAATCCCGGCCAGAAGTAAACTGTCTCAAAAGCAGAAACATAATCAAAAACCGCATTAGGAAAAGGGATAGCAGATACATCACCTTGAACCACGCAACATTTCCCTTGTTTAATGGCGGCGGCGTTCAGTTTTTGAGATTCTACCACACTGACCTTCGAATAATCCATTCCTGTCACATGTCCATTTTCGCATTTGCCCAACCAGGCTACAATATTTGCACCGCCTCCGCAGCCAACATCCAGTACCACAGCGTCCGGATTCACTGAGATATTTGAGAATCCCCATTGTGATAACTTGGCGTGACCAATGTTCATCATTTTCGTCATCAATTTTCCACCGAAGCCTTGTGGCTTACGAGTATTTTCAAAGAAGTTCATTGCATTATTCCTCCTCTTTAAATTCCGATTTATCTAATTCAACGATATCATACAATTATTAACATTTCATGAATTTATGGACTTTTTGAATCAGTCCACTCGTTTTGCCAGTATGACTGTCCTCTTGTTATCATTTCTGGTATCACAAGTCACTAAAGCCATCAGCTTATCCTCTTACTAAATTGTAATTTGCACTTCCTCACTCGTCTTCTTTTTTATTGTTTCTACTAATATTCGAGCTTAACGATAAAATTCCAAAGCATAAAAATAATACCCACATTATAATATTTTCTTGATTTATCGCACTATAAATCAAGCATATTATGCTTAATATAATCTGTACAATTGAACAAGTCACTCCTATTTTTTGTGCCTTTTTATCCATCATTGTCTCCTCCATAAATCCCGATTTAGTGTCCTTTTATAACGGCTGCATCATTTCAAGGATAATGCCATCCGGGTCTCTGAAATAAAACGCTCTGCTTTCCCCAAATCTATCAGCTCTGAAATCGAAATACTGCGGTTCAGACAGGCACTCCACATGATTTTCAATCAGGGTTCTGTAGACAGAATCAATGTCATCCGTATAGAAACACACTTCTGAGATGGATGTCGTAAACAAATCTGATTGCATTTGATTTACTTCATCGTCTACAAACTGAATCAGCTCAACCGGTGGTGCTTCAATAGCCTTGGAGCCATTCAAATAAGCAACTCTTGCTTTGCAATTTGCTCTACGAAACATTTTATCGGTTTCTTCGCCTTCCATAAAAATTTCTCCTTGAAACTCAAATCCAAGAATGTCTCTGTAGAAAGCAATAGAGCGATCTAAGTCAGAAACCGTTAATCCAACGTGATAAATTCTTCCAATCATATATTCCTCCTACAATTTCTTTATTTTGTAAAATTCCGATTTATCTAATTCAACGATATCATACAATTATTAACATTTCATGAATTTATGGACTTTTTGAATCAGTCCACTCGTTTTGCCAGTATGACTGTCCTCTTGTTGTCATTTCTGGTATCGCAAGTCACTAAAGTCATCAGCTTATCCTCTGTATTGACTGAGATACCTGTTTTATATAATCCACGATTAATGGAATCAGAAATAAAGGCATTGAATGCAGTATCTGAATCCCAGCTGGATTGAGTAAATTCTAAAGAATCGTTTAAGTTATTAAGATCAACATTCATGACTCCAAAAATTTGATACGTTCTTATTTCATTTTCTGTAATAAATCGAAATGTAGGATGTTCTTTATAGTAGCTTTGGTTAATATAGCTCATTAATGGAGTGAAAATAATGTCGCTCCATTTACTAGAATGTCCATAGATTACCACATTTTTGGCTTCGATGTTTCCATCTGCGGATACAAAAGGAATACCTGCGTTGGCATATTCTTTCTTGATGTTTTTACGCACATAATAATCATTATCTGGAGCCTGTACGACAGGTTCATAAATAACGCGATTATCAAATTCTAGAATTCCGACAATATCTTTATTAGTTTGTTTCAATAAAGACAAAGAAAGCTCCTTTTCAGAAGCTTCCTTGTCACTTGTATTGTTTTTATCTGGTTTGGTTTCTACATAGTAGTCTGCATAATCATAAGATTTTTTTGTTCCAAACTCACTATATAAAATGCCACCTAATAGACTTGCTGTAACTATCACTAGTGCTGCTATTTTTATTTTCTTATGTTTCATACTATTTATACCCCTGTATTTGGAACAACGATACGTGCATTTTCAAAATAATAAATGATCGTATCTGTATCTTTATCTGCTTCTACTTTGTAAGCTTTGGATTTATCCGCTAACTGATAAGAAGTAGGAGCTTTGATTTCCTTGAATTCATATTCATGACCATAGATGGCATCAACTAATACGGCTTTTCCATCTTTAATGACATGTTTACTAACCTTGTCATCTCCAACTTTACGAGAATAATACGTACCATCTTCAATATCTAAGATGATTTGTTTATTTTCATCAGTTTTAACGGTTTTGATGATCTTTGTAAAATCTTCATTCTTAGAGATTTCATATTCTTCATTGGCATCATTACCAACGATCATTAATTGACCTGATGCAAGGGTAGTGACATAAGATTTAGCTGTCTTATCATAGACTTCAAAGATAGCTCCATTTAAGAAATGATCACGATGTTCTTTATCTACTTTGTTGACATCTAATTCTAATCTACGTTTTTCATTGCGCAATTCCATAGGAACAATGACTGTGGCTTTAGTTGTATCTTCATCATAGTTGAATGTAAAATCATGTTCTTCTTCATCTAATTTGAAGCCAACATTTGTTTCAAGTTCTTTTACGTAATAATCCCCAGTAGGAAGATCTAACTGTTCTACATTTTTACCATTTTCATCAATAGTTAATGTACCAACTAATCCATCCTCTGGAATGATGACTTTACCATCGACTGTAATATCATTTTTAGAATAGACACCAAAGACAACATCTTTATAAGCTTCTTTGTCTTCATCTTCAAATGTTTTAGTAACCTGTAAATCCAACTTTTGTCTTTCGTTGACATAAGCCTGTTTGATTTCCACTACATCGATCATTTGACCTGCATATTCAATATCAAAATCATAGCTATTTTCATCTAATACAAATCCTGTTTGCGTTGCAGTTTCTTTGATGGAATATTTACCTAACTGAAGTAAGGAAGAAGTTGTAATACCATCACCTGTTGTAAATGTATCTACAACATCCCCTTTATGGAACCATACTGTTCCTTCTGGAGTAACAATATCTTCACGAGCTGTGATTTCATACGTAACACCAGATAGATATTTTTCTTTATAGACTGGTGTATAAAGTGTTCCATAATCTGTTTCAGATTCTTTAACACCAGATAACATTTCACCGCTCTTTTCAACATAAACTTGTCCTTTTTGAGTCTTGTTATCAAAATTCATGAAGATTTCTGTACTAGAACCATCTACATTGATTGGAATTTCTGTATCTTTTAACACATAGCCATGTGGTGCTTTGATTTCGACTAATTTGTATTCTCCATATTTTAACGGAGCAGGTAAATGTACAGATCCATCTTCATCCGTTTTAAATACATCTGTTGTATATTTTTTAGGATAAGTGACTTCTTGAGTAACATAATTACCATCTGCATCTTTGATTTTAAATTCAACACCAGCAGCAGGGATACGTTTACCTGTTTCACTGTCCGTTTTATAGATTGTTAATTCCGCTTTGATCGTATCATTATAGATGTTATAGAAATAGGTCTTTTGATCTTTATCAATCTTTACTTCAAATGGTTCTAAAGTATCATATCCCATTGTTTCATGTTCTTTAACAATATAAGTTCCATATGGAAGATAATTACTGATTGCTCGACCATCTTCATCTGTTGTTAGAGTAGATACTACTTTACCTGTGGATTTTAAGATAATATCAAACTTTAATCCTTCGCCAGGCTTTTGAACATTCGATTGGAATAAACCATATTTATCTTTATCAACAGTTTTGGCAATTTCAATACGTCCTTTGATAACCTGATCCTTGATAGTTGTGTTAAATGTTGAAGGTGTATTATCACCTGAATAATCCAAAGTTACAGAATTACAATTGTTGTTTGTAAGATAGCCTTCTGGAGAAGCAACTTCACATACATTTAAAGTTGTTCCAACAGGATACTTTTTAGATTTTACTTTTGATCCATTTGTTGTAATGGTTTCAAGGGTATTGCCACTTGTATCTTCAATGGCAAAGGTTGCTCCATTAAATGTGGCATCACCTTGTGTCTTATTACCTGTTTCAGCATCTTGTTTTTCCACTTCAATATCGGCATACATCAAATCAAAATTCAATTTGAAATTTGGTGTAGGATCACTTCGAGTGGCCATATAGATGACTTTCTGATCTGAACCAGCACCATAGATGATATGAACATCTCTTGCTGTCTTAGTACGGCCGAAAGTAATCGTTTTATCATAATTTTCCGAAGTAATAGAAACGGTTAAATTATTGCCGTTTACAGACGCATTGATACCATTGGCATTCGTAATAGAGTAATTGCCTAATGTTCCTTTTGTGTCTGTTAAAGTAACTGGTGTATTTAATCCCATCTTGATTGTCTGATTGTTGAAAGAAGGTCTTCCCTGTGGCTGACTTCTTAAAGAATTGATTGTATTGATTTCACTAGATACATCTAACGGAGTTACACCATCAGGAAGAAATGGATCATACCATCCAGATACCACTTGCCAAATCAATAGCTGTGTAGCCACATAATAATTGTCTGTTTCATGTCCTGGATAAGAATAGCCATAATAATTGATTTCCCATATAGCTTGTCTCTGACTTTCAGACAAATCATCCCATTTTGTTGTGTTAACAGGATAATCATGGTTTAAATCAAACAGTGTATCTGGTTCAATGCAGAACACGATATTTCCATCTACTGTTAATTTTCGAATATAGTCATACCCATAAACTCCCATTCCATTGATTCTAGCCAATCTTTCAGATGCAAACCCTGGTGTTAATCTAGCATAAGGGTTTGTATACATATCTTCATATGCTTCGGGAAACACATTTTCTGCTGTGCCAAGTTCAGTAATTATTTCTGTGGCTTCACTGTAATCCTCATTCGAATCCGTTTCTTGAGCATGCACAGAAAGCGTATTTGTCATTGGATTCAAAATCACAAGTGTCGTTAAGAAAAACTTACTTGCTTTCTTCAATATGTTTTTCATATCTCATTTTCCTTTCATTTAATTTGTTGCAACAAAAAAGACGAGAAGATCTCGCCAAAGTATTTAGTCAATTGTCATTTATCACATCCTTTACTGAATCAAAGTTCCATTACTCCAAAGGTTCAAACCATAATAGGAAATACTATGATCATTGCGATAAACAGGCTGCACAGAGTAATTTGTGATTTCAATATCACCGATGTACATCACTTCATCCAAGTAATACATACCTGCAGCATCTGCTTCAGCTTGTGATTCGTAGGTTGCATAGTAAAAGTTTGCATCTAAAATCACATCACAACTCACATCTGGATTGACTCCACCTGGACAAGCATAACTTGGTCTTGTCGGTTCTGGAGTAGGTGTAGATTCTACCACAGGTTCTTGTTTGGATTCATTAGGCTTTTCAACAGGTTGACTCACAACATCATTGATTGATTTACTCGATGCATTGGAACTGTTTGAAGTTGATGTCTTTTGATCTGAACCGGAAGAACTCTTACTAGAACCTTCTTTTTTGGAATTTTGTTTTTTGCTTTCCGAAGAAACACTGGCTGTTGTCTCACTTTTACTTGTAGATGTTTGCTTACTTGAAGATTTTTGAGATTCATTTTTTTCAGTAGAACTTTCTTTATTTTTCGATTCTTTAGTTTCTGCTTTTCTGTTTGTTGATGCAGCAATGCTTTTTTCATATATTAAGAATTTCAATGCGTCACATAAGACAAATCCCAGGGAGATTTTCCCTGGGATAATAATAAATATTTCATTCGAGCATGATGAAAACATGTGTGTATTTTTTTGTGATTTAATTATGTTTGAATCTTGGTGAATCTAGACGGTACATATCATGTAAACAGAAGGGGCAAAGAAGATGGTCTTCAGTGTCATCAGGTGTACTTAGTTGTCTAAGTATAAGGATGTCATGTATAGGCACATTTTCTGTGTAACCACATTTCTCGCATTTCATCAAGACAAACTGCTCTGTAGTATCTGTCATTGTGTCGGTATCCTCCTTTAAATGGATTGTCAGAACTGATATAGTCCATAAGATGACCACATCTGCATTTAAGCATATCACGATTATAGGTGTCATAACACAAAGTTCTGAATCTTAGTTTCTTTAATTTGTATTGTAGATCGGCTTTTCTTTGAGCAAGCGTTCGCTTGAATTTCTGATGCTGTCCTAATAGTTCATGCACTCTGTTAAGTACATCTTGTTCTTTGTTGTTGTAAAAACCATAATATCTGACCATACGGAATCCAGTATCAGGAATATGAATAATCATCTTTTTCAAGAGTTCACGACCAGTTTCGTTAACAGTGATGCGTTCATTTGTTTTATGATCATCATAATACCAGGTGACTTCGTCAGACTTTTTATTGTAGTATGTGATTCTGCTTTGTGCCATGGGTGGTCTTGCAGCATAGCGCATCATGTAGTTAACACAGCCACCAATGTTTTTGGAGTAGAACTTTCCTTTGGTAGATTCCTGTTTGTCGTATCTGGCATAAACATAGTATCCCTGATTGTGTTTGTTAAAAGATTTATTCTTAATGGCATAGAAGGCATTGCCAAAATGAAGTGACATAAGACGATTGACTTCATATTGCCAGTATTTGCGTAATGCCTCAAAACTGAAGAAAGCAAATTGCTTACAGGTGTCTGTAGAAGAGTTATAGGATATTTCCGGAACCAGGCAGTGGATATGCGGGTTCCAGTTTAAAGCTCTTCCGAAAGTGTGGAGAGAAGCTATCATTCCGAATTCAATTTTGTGTTTGTAGTTTCTCAGCAGATAGTAATTGTCTTTTGGGTTTACTTTTTTGTTTTTAATGATTTTCTGATAGAGCTTTTTGTTGAATAGCAGAGTAATGGTGTTTCTTGCGGCAACGAATAAAAGATTGAGAGCTTTCCTGTCTTTTCTGAATAAACATCTATAGTCTTCAGGAATGGTGAAAACAATATGTCGATGATGAACATCAACACACATAGCCTGAGCTTTGGCCGCAAGTGTTTTTTGATACTTAACACCACAGGAAGTACAGAATCTTGAATGACACTTATGATTAATAATATTGAAGTTATTGCATTCAGGACAAACGAAATAGTCAGAGCCTAAATAAAAGGTGTTACATAGAAGAGTTTTTTGTACATTATCCAGAACAGCTTCACGAACTTTACCGTGCATATATAGCTCGTATAGCCATTCATAGTGAGTCCATAAAATATCTTTGATTCTAGGCTTATTAGGGTCGTAATTTCTATCATCACATGTCAGAGCATTATTAGATATGTGTTCGGAATAAAGTTCAGTATCAAACATAACTATATTATAAAACAAGCAGAGACTATTGCCTCTGCTCTAAGTTAATAGTGTCCCGTAGGGACTTTTTTTATCCTTATCTACATTTTCGTGTTTACTAACACTTGCTGAAGTATCTTCCGTAAACTTTTCTACAGTAGGTACAGATACATCTTGATTAATGTTAAAGATGATTCCAGTACCAACAAGAACACTAGAAACACATAATGCAATTAACTTTCTTTTCATTGTTTTTACCTCCAATTGTATGTCTTGATAAATATCTCTATCTTAAAAATACATACTTTTCTAAATCATTACCTAGATACAAATATTTCTACTACTTACTTAATAACAACATTTTTTTTCGGCAGGTAATAAAGATTGTTTCGGTAGGTAGGAGGGGTTTTAGGGGAGGCTACAGTCACACGTCCTGACGCAAAGACAAACTGCCCCTCCAACAGTTTGGAAACAATCACAAGTAGAAAAAAAGCAGTTGCATGTTCAACTACCGTTCTTGTTCTCGTGATCTTTTCTTTGCCCAGTTTTCCAGCAAGTGAATCATCAAATCTTTCTTCTTGCCTGGTGTAAAGTCCTTCGGGAAATATTGATCAATCTCTTTCATTTGAAAAGATAACTTTTCTCTTTGGTTTGGTTTTTCCTCCGATAAAGTATCTTCAATGAATTCGGATGTTAATTCACCATCATGGCTCAATCGTTTAAATTCCTGACATTGCGCTAAAGATGGTGTTCGTTGGTTTTCAACAATTGCATTAGCTAGATCATACTGTTCAGATTCTGTTAAATATGAAAGTTCAACAGCTGGATTAAATGCAATCTTGATTTCATTTTCATGGCGTCCATCCACCATTTCCTGTAATGGTTCAATCAGATAGGTCAAACGGATAAACCGCTGGATTTGCTTTGAACTTTCTCCTAACTGTTGTGCCAATAAATCTCTTGAAACAGCATTAGATAACTTCTGGCCAACTTGACCAGAAGTTGTCTTATACTCAATTCCTAATTCATCATCAGGTATTTCCTCAATTCGTTTTCCTTGATGTTTCATAGCTTCCAGTCGCATTTTGTACGCATAGCCACGTTCACTAGGATAAATGTTTTCTCGTTGGATATTGGAATCGACCATTAATATCGTTGCCTGGTCATCATCCAAATCTCGGATAATTACATTCATTTCTTTTCTTCCTAGCTGTGACAAGGCAAATTTACGCCTGTGACCAGAAATCATTTCATACGATCCATCTTTTTTCGGACGAACTAATGCAGGCATCAGCATATCGTTTTCATTAATCGAATCAATAAGCTTTGCCATATCCTCATCCATCGTGACATGGAAGGGATGTTCTTTAAAATCTGTAATCTTATCTATAGGGATTGTCATTACTTTTTCACTATTGGCTTCTTGTCTTTCTTCTTCTGTAGAAAACAAAGAGTCATAGCTAGGCAATCCTAAATCTAGTTTTGGCAAATGTGCCACCTCCTTAAAATAGAGTGAGTTGTATTGAATTTTTCATTGTTTGATGATTCCATTCATCAATGGCTTGATTTGCATTTTTCTTGGTTTGTGTCCTTGCAGAACACAAGGTACATGTAACATATTGACCATAATAGCCATTGATTCGTTTACTGTCCCAATCAATCAACAAATGTGCTGCACCATGACAATAGGGACATCGTTTAATTCTAGTCATTTAACAATTCAAAAGACTCAACAACGACATTGGTTGAATACTGTTTTTTACCATCTTTTTCATAAGAGCTTGTACGAAGATTGCCTACAATACAAAATCCTGTATCTTTATCACCATGTTTACAGATATCATTTGCCATATCACCAAAGGCAATACAGTTAATATAATCTGTCCATGGTTTCTTTCCATCTCGTAAACAAGCTAAAGAGAACTTCACAAAAGTATTTCCTTTTCCATTCTTGGATACTTCAATATCTCTTGTCAAAGTTCCAAATAATTCCACATGATTGTTTTTCATTCTACTTCTCCTAAAGACTTATTTCATCTTTATGTCTTATTTTTGGATTTTTTACCAATTCTTTTGTCAGATTATCATAGGCGACAGCTACTTTTGAATCTTTGGCATACGCATAGATACTTTTACCGGAAATAGAGGCTTCACTGGCTTTCGTAGCTTTTGGAATGATCGTATCAAATACACGAATGTTCTTGCCAAAGCTTTCTCGTATCGTATCAATCGTACTTTTGGTAATGTTGGTATTTAGATCCGCAAGTGTCATTACAATTCCAGTAATCTTCAAATTACTATTAATCTTACGCTGCACTTTATTGACCGTCTGTAACAATTTCGTCATTCCTTTAGCTGGTAAATACTGAGTTTGTACTGGTATTAGTACTTCATCTGCAGCAGACAACGCATTGACGGTAAGCATACCAAGAGAAGGTGGACAATCAATAAAGATGTAATCGTATTTATCTCTTAATGGTTCAATACAATTACTTAATGTCTGTTCCCGGTTAATGACACTGACTAAACGCATTTCAAAATCGGCCAATTCAATGTTTGCCGGAATCAGATCTACATCTTCTTCATGATGCAAAATCAAAGAATCATAATCAATGTCATTGTCATTGATATAATCGTCCAGCATAGAAGATACAGAATGTTCTAAAGCATCATTGTTTTTCCAACCTAAGCAACTTGTCAGATCACCCTGGGGATCAAAATCAACAATCAATACATCAAATCCCTGTCGTACTAATCCAATGGCCACATTCTCAGTAGTCGTTGTTTTACCAACGCCACCTTTTTGGTTTGTGACTGCGATTACTTTACATTTACGCATAAAAAAACTCCTTTCCCACAACCAACCGCTTGTTGGCTATGTAAAAGGAGCAGGGAATAAAGAACATAGATTAAGCTTTTAAGAAATTCATAACTAGCTTGACCATTGTTTCTTTTTCCTCTGGTCTAGATTCGGCGATCATTAATGTAATAGCAACTAAGGCGCTATCTGAAATGATTTGTTTTCCATCAATGATTAAATGTTGATTCTTATTCAAAAATTCAAGAAAAATAGAAGCGCCAATTCGTTTGCATCCATCTACAAAAGGATGATCTTTGACTAGAAAGTACAGTAGATTAGCTGCCTTTTCTTCAATGCTTGGATAGATTTCTTGTCCAAAGACATTTTGATATACAGCTGCAATAATTCCATTCAATTTTCCTGGTTCTTTTTCAACACCAAATACATCAGAAAATCCACCATATTTCATAGAATCAATAAGAGTTCTGCACTCTTCATAGGTTAACTGGTAAATAGAGTCTTTACCTTTTGGTTTAGAAATACACCCATGATCATAATCATCAAGTAATGATAGTGCATTTGAATAAGCTTCAATCACATTCAATACTTCTTTTTCTTCAATACCTAAAGTAGAAGCAAGCATCCTAGATTGAATGGATACAGTCTTGTTTAATACTTCAATTCTTTTCTCATTTATTGCATATCCCTTCATCATGTAATCCTTTAATATAGAGGTAGCCCATTTACGGAAAATAATACCATTTTTAGACTTTACACGATAGCCGACAGAAATAATCATATCGAGATTATAGTATTCGACCATGTGAGTCTGGGTTTTTCCTTCAATAGCTCCATGTTGACTGGTTGTCGCAAATTTTGCGACAACCACTTCATTCGATAATTCTTCTTTCAGAGCATTATTAATATGTTTGCCAATTGTTTTAATATCTCTGCCAAATAATTGTGCTATTTGATTACGATTAAGCCAAACCGTTTCGTTATCAGGTGATACAGTAACATCTAGTTGTAAATCGCCATTTACAAATCTAATAATTTCATTGTTCATGTGTTCTCCAATCTTTTTATATTTGAATGATTTTAATAAAGAGTTTCTTTAAAGAAACTATAGCATAGTAAGCTTTATTCATCAAAATTGTAATAATTTTCTTTCCATAACCCATGTTTTAGACTACAGAAGAGTGTATTTGGGGCAAAGTAGGCATCCAAAAGAGCATCCGAACGGTTCGGATGCTGTCGGGGGCTCCAAATTTTTTCAGGCTCCGTGCCGTAGGGTTCGAATGCACGTCAAACGCACCCAAAAATGGGGGAAAAGTGTTCGGATGACCTACGCGTATCCGAACTTTTTTGCTAATATTTTGCTAATTAGAGGGGTTCGGATGACGTCATCCGAACCATCATTCGAACCCATTTATTAGCACAAAACGGACAAAAATGAAGAATCAAAAAAGTGCTAAAAATGCCGTATTTACGGCACATTTAACACTTCACGATATCAAGCGGGCAAAACACGGTATTAGCTCCTAAGCGAAAGGTCGTAAGTTCAAATCTTATCTGGGACGCCAGCTAACAACGCCGGAAGCCTTTATTTTCAAGGGTTTTCGGCTTTTTTATGAATAGGTAAGAAGAAACTCTTTCACTATATGAGATGAAACTTTAATCTAAAATTTAATTTTTGATAACCTCTCCAGATTCGAACGGTTGTTATAAGACAAAATCGCCAGCTAATTTTTAGCAGAAAACGGGCTGTTCTTGCTAATGAAAATGCTCTTCCTGCTAATCAGCTCCAAAATCGTGCCAAAAATCCAGATAATCAAAAAAGGCGGATGTTTTGAGTACCATGCAGTTGTTTGAGTAACATATCTGTTTCCTTCTAAGTAGCCATCCTCACGCTTGCCAGCATCTAACACTTTGGCAATGCTCTGTGCAACCGATGGCTTTTCAGCCAAAACTAATTTCATTTACATCTGCTTCTTTCGCAAAAAATAAGCAGCCACACACCGTAGTGAATGATTGCTATATAAAAAGTTCAGAAAGGATTTTTGCAACCTAACACAATTTTCTGTTTAATAACCTCCGTCATAGTAAAAATATCTACCTCATTTGTATATGAAATGAGGTAGATAAATAATTTGTGACTTAGATTTTTACATATCCTGTAGCCGGACCTGAACCGACCTTCGCAATGTACTTACTCTTAACTAAATCTGCCAGAGTGCGTTCCACCGTGGTTTTGCTTATATCAGGGAGAGCATCCATAATTTCTTTCTTTGTGATTTTACCAACTTTCTGATCAATCATCGCTTTAATTCTTTCTGGCTTAGAAAGAGTGCGGTCCTTTAAATGTTCTACACGGCTTTCAAATTCATTATATGCTTTCAACATGATACCCAGATAATACTTAACAAAAGGCTCATAGCTGTTCTCATTTTCATGCCATCCTGTCGAACTTGCCTGTAATGCTTCATAGTAAGTTTCCTTTGTTTTTTCAATCAACATTTCCATGCTGACATATTTTCCTACAATATATCCTGCCTTATAGTACAAAAGAAGCGACAGTAAACGGCTCATGCGTCCATTACCGTCATTGAAAGGGTGAATACAGAGGAAATCCAGAATAAACATAGGTATCAAAAGTAATCTATCAATTTTATCAGTATTCCATGCTTCTAAAAAATGTCTGCACAATTCATCCATAGCTTCCGTAGTCTGAAAGGCAGGAACCGGAATAAATCTTGCTTTCTGGTGACCTTCTGCATCTGTTTCTGCAATTACATTATCAGCATTTTTATATTCTCCACCGGAACCGGCGTAGGAATACAAATCACGATGAAGCTGCAAAATAATATTAGGTCTGGGTACAATATACTCATAGCTTTCGTGGATTGTAGAAAGCACCTCTCGGTAACCTGAGATTTCCTGCTCAGATCGATTTCTTGGTTCTGCCTTTTGGCTGACCAATTCTTCTAATCTCTTATCTGTTGTATAAATACCCTCAATACGGTTAGAAGCACCTGTACTTTGAATCAAAGCAACTTCAAGAAGGGTTTTCAATTCATCAATATTAGCTTCCAAAAAAAGCTCTTGCTTACCTTTGTGCTCATGAATTTTTCCAATCATTTGCACAATTTCAGGAGTAAGCAACTTTTCTGGCTCTTTTATATAATCAAAAGCTTTCATGTTATCTACCTCATTCAGAATTATCTACCTCATTTTACTCTAAAATGACGGAGATTTCAATGGGATGAGGCAGATAAATTTCCGGTTACTATGACTGATATAATAGTATGCACACCTACCACACAGAATATTCAAGATGTCGCTTTCAAAACACAAAATATTTTATTTCTTGAAAGCAGATGCTATGATGCTTTCTGGAATAAGGTATATGTTTGTATTGATAAGAATACATATAATAAGTATTTGGAGGAATATGCATAAATCCATTTTTTTACAATAAATCATTTTGTATAAACAACTTTTACAGATTATGGTACAATAAATAAAGAAATATTTTGAATACAAAACTAACTTTAAGTGAACCTTAAAGTTTGATTGTAATAGTAGGGGATGTTGCAAGAGAAAATGAGAAAGTTAGGTTTTATGGTTTGATTTTATTTTAAAGATCGGAGAAGAAGATATGAGAAAGAAAACAGTTCAAAAAACTACAAAGAAAGCAACTACAAAAGCAGCTGCTGTTAAAGAAGAAACAGTAACAGCTGCTGCTAAGGATACAACAAAAAAAGCTGCTCCTGTAAAGGAAACAGTTAAGAAAGCTACAGCCACTAAGACTGCAACTAAAAAAGAAACTCCCGCAAAGGAAGCAACTGCTAAGGTAGAAACAGTAGCAGAAGCTGAACCTAAAAAAGCGACAGCTAAGAAGACTACAACTGCTAAGAAAACAACAGCTAAAAAAGCTGCTGCAAAGACAGAAGCGGTTAAAGAAGAAGCTCCTGTAAAGGAAACTGCTAAGAAAACTACAGCTAAGAAAGCTGCTCCTAAAAAGACAACTGCTAAGAAAACTACAGTTTCAAAAACAGAAGCAGTTAAAGAAGAAGCTCCAGTAAAGGAAGCAGCTGCTAAGGTGGAAACAGTAAAGGAAGCTGAACCTAAAAAGGAAACAGCTAAAAAGACTGCAACAAAAAAAGCAACAACTAAGAAGACTGCAGCTAAGACAGAAACTGTAAAAGAAGAAGCACCTAAAAAGACAACTAAGAAAGCAACTGCAAAGAAGACAACTAAGAAGGCTACAGCTACTAAGAAAGAAACAGTTAAGAAGGAAGAACCTAAAGTAGAAGAAACAGTAGCTCCTGAAGTTGAAAAGAAGGTTGAAGTAGAACCTGAAGTAGTTGTTCAGGAAACTCCTGCTCCAGCTCCAGTTGATTTAGGACCACGTAGAAGTGTAGCATTCATTGGTTCTGAATGTTATCCATTTGTAAAGACAGGTGGATTAGGAGATGTTATGTCTGCTCTTCCTAAGAGTCTTGCTAAGTTGAATTGTGATGTTAAGGTTATTATTCCTAGATATAAATGTATTCCACAGAAGTTCCAGGAAAAGATGGAATATAAAGGTTCATTCTCTATGGACTTATGTGCAGATGGTAAACAGTATTATGTAGGTATTATGGAATACCAGGAAGATGGCGTTGTTTATGATTTCATTGATAACGATGAATTCTTCTCTTGGGGTAATCCATATACTAATCTAATCGATGATATTCCTAAATTCTGTTATTTTGGAAAAGCGGCTCTTGCAGCACTTAACTATTTAGATTGGACACCGGATGTTGTACATTGTCATGACTGGCAGGCTGCTTTAGTTCCACTCTATTTAAGAACATGCTTCAAAGACAGCAATGTAGGACGTGCAAGCTGTGTACTTACTATTCATAACTTAAGATTCCAGGGAATCTATGATAGAAAGACAATTCAGTACTGGTCAGGACTTCCTGATTATGTATTTAATAAAGACTGCCTCACACAGAATTGGTTGGATGCGAATATGTTAAAGGGTGGCATTACTTATAGTAATGTTGTAACTACAGTAAGTAATACATATGCTGGTGAAATCCAGACTGAAGAATATGGTGAAGGTCTTGAAGAACACTTAAGATATCATCATAACAAGCTTGTAGGTATCGTAAATGGTATTGATACAGATATCTGGAATCCAGCAACTGATAAACTATTAGCTGCGCCATATGACAGTCAGAATGTTATTGAAAACAAGAAAGCAAATAAGAAAGCTTTACAGGAATCATTAGGATTAGAAGTAGATGATCATAAGATTGTCATTGGTTTGATTTCACGTTTGACAAACCAGAAGGGTCTAGATCTTGTAAATAATGTAATTCCACATATTATGGATGAACATACACAGGTTGTTGTATTAGGTACAGGTGATGCTGAATATGAAGATGCATTCCGTTATTATGAAAACCAGTATAAGGGTAACTTCTGTGCTTATATTGCCTACAATGAAAATGTAGCACATAACATCTATGCTGGATGTGATGCATTATTAGTCCCATCTAGATTTGAACCATGTGGATTAACTCAGTTAATTAGTATGAGATATGGTTCAGTACCAATCGTAAGAGAAACTGGTGGATTAAAAGATACAGTACAGCCTTATAACTTATTTGATAACACTGGTAATGGATTTACATTCGATAGATATGAAAGTGGACTTTTATATGATGCAATCAATCGTGCTAAGACACTTTACTTCGAAAGTAGACCATACTGGGATGACATGGTAGTTCGTAATATGAACAAAGATGTTTCTTGGGAACAGAGTGCAAAACACTACAAAGATATGTATGTAGGATTAACACCTAAATATTAAAGCAAACAAAAATGCAATGTTAGAAATCTAACGTTGCATTTTTTTCTCCCAATATAATTATTTATCTCCCAAAAAGTGTATCGATTTGGGAGAAAAAAGATAGAACTTTGGAGATAATCTTAATAACTATTAGACAACATATAAATTACTTAGGGATAAGGAGAATAAGAATGAAAGAATTATTTCACAGAACAAGTGTTAGAAAATATCTAGATAAGCAGGTAGAGGATGAAAAAGTAGAAATGATGTTGAAGGGTGCTATGGCTGCACCATCTGCAGGAAACCAACAGCCTTGGGAATTCTATGTAGTTAAAAATAAAGAAACAATAGAAAAGCTATCAAAAACAAGCCCTTATGCATCATGCTGTGCATCTGCACCTCTTACTTTTGTTGCATGTTATCGTATTAACTGTAGAATGCCTGAATATGTCCATATTGATATGAGTGCATCGGTAGAAAATCTTCTATTAGAAGCAGATTCACTTGGACTTGGTGCTGTATGGTTAGGTATTGCACCATTAAAAGAGAGAATGGATGCAGTGCGTGAAGTATTAAATATACCTGAAAACTTAGAAGCTTTCGCAATTATTGCATGTGGATATCCTGAATCAGTGCGTCCTCAACAGAATCGTTTTGATAAAGATAGAATACATTACGTGTTATAAAAGCACATTTTTGTAGATGAATCTAAGAAATTTTCAAAATAATTGAGTATGATTCTTATAGGAGGAGTAATCTGTGAGGAACTCGATTTACAAAAACGCTAATATAATATATAATATTAGCAAAAATGTAAACATGAGGTGATATCATGGATGAAATACTTAGTTATATGAATAATGGTGTTTTGAATTTAAAAAGTTTAAAAGAAGTGAATTTGTCTAGACAGTCTATTTATAATTTCATTAAGAGAAATAATATGGAAAAGGTAGGACCAGGTATTTATATCTCAAAAGAAACATTAGAAGATGAAGCCTATGTATTATCGTTACGTTGTCCAAAAGGAGTGGTATCTCACGATGATGCTTTGTATTATTATGGTTTAGTGGATCGAGAACCTATGATTCATAATATTACGATGTATTCTGGCTATAATCCAACTACCTTAACTCGCGCTGGCTATAAAGTGTATACTGTAAAGAGAGAATTATTGGATTTAGGTAAAAAAACTGTTGTAAATCAATTCGGTCATGAGATTCCAATGTATGATTTAGAAAGAACAGTTTGTGATTTGGTAAGAAATAGAAGCAATTTTGAAATACAGGATTTTAATGCTGCATTAAAATCCTATGTAAAAAGAAAAGATAAGGATCTAAACCGTTTAATGTTTTATGCGAAGACATTTAGACTGGAAAAAATAATTAAACAATATATGGAGATATTGTTGTAATGTATTTGACTCCTGCACAAATAAAAGGAAAGATCAAGAATTTAGCTAAGAAAAATGGTACAGATCCAATTACTTTGTTGAGAATATATATGATGGAACGTTTTCTGGAGCGAATAAGGTATTCAAAGTATAAAGATGATTTTATAATCAAAGGCGGAATATTGGTGACTTCTATGATTGGTATTGCAATGCGTTCGACAATGGATATTGATACAACAATACGTAATTTTGATTTAACAAAGGAAGAAACAACGAAAATTATCAGCGAGATTAAAGATATAGTTCTTGATGATCATATTGAATTTGTTTTGAAAGACGTGTTAGATGTTATGGATAATATGGAATATCCGGGGTTAAGAGTTCATATAGATGCAAAACTTGAAGAACTTGTGGTTCCGATTAAAATAGATATATCTACAGGGGATGTAATCACGCCAAATGAAATAAAATATGAATATCCATTGTTGTTAGAAGAAAGAACAATACAGTTATGGTCTTATAATTTAGAAACACTGCTTGCGGAAAAAATACAAACAATTCTTTTGAGAGGAGTTTTGAATAAAAGGATGCGTGATTTTACGATGTGACAACTCTTTTTGGATCTTACAAAGAGTCCATAGATTATGATGATTTGTCTTTAGCGTTTATTAAGACATGCACTAAAAGAAAAACTAACTCTCTGCTACGAGATTCTAAAGAGATAATACTTTCTATTAGTCAAGATTCAACTTTACAGAGATTGTGGAAAAGATATACTCAAAAGTATAAATATGCAAGTTGCACAGAGTTTTCTACTAACATAGAAACACTAAACTATTTGATTGATAAAATTATTTTAAGAAAGGGGCAAGTTCTTTTTAAGTGCGGCTGAAATATGAAAAGGTTATTCACCGCCACGTGGTGAATAACCTTTTTAGGTGGGAATATACGAAAAAGAGCTGTAACGCTCAAGGTAGTAGTAAATACTATTTATTCGTTACAGCCCCATTTTTTTAGTGGTGTTAATTTGAAAGATATAATTTCTAATCAAAAGTTACTGTCCAATGATCAGATTGATAAGCGTCAAAACACATCAGTATTTGTTCTTTGTTACATTTATGTTCAGCTAATTCTGGAAGTTCTTCTTTAGAAAAATATCTACTTTCAGTTGTTTCTATATTTTCAATAAACTCTCCACCTAGTACTTCACATAAGTAGAAGATCTTTACAACACCATAAGCATAAGGTGGAAGGTTATGCTTATCTCTATCTTGTACAGATATAACCTTTTTAACACAGACATCCAATCCTGCTTCTTCTTTAGTTTCTTTCACTACATTATCAGCAGGAGAAAGATTAAATTCACACCATCCTCCAGGAACAGACCATTGCCCTTTTTCTTTTACAAGAAGAATCTTTCCATCCTTGAATATAGCTGCACGAGTGTCTACTTTTGGCGTTTGATAGCCTACATCATTACAGAATAATCCATGAATTTTTTCGGCTGGTATATCTGTTCTTGTTAACATCATTTCTGCTGCAATCTCTCTTATACGCTGATAACGCTCTTTATCATATACATCGTGTCCATAGAAAAGTCCTGCTTGTGCAAGGCTCTGTAATTCTTTTGCCCATTCTAATACTTTATCCATAACTTATGCCTCCTTACTATTGCTTGTTAATAGTATAGCACTAAATAGGAACCATTAAGCGGATGATATATGAAAATATTATTATATTATATTTGAAAATAGTGCTGTGGAGGATCTCTCTTTTGGCATGAAACATTATACACTTAATGATTCTTTCAAGACAACAGTCTACTGAAGGTAACATTATAGATGCTGATGAAGTACTTGAAAGGATTGCAAATAAATACGAACTGTAAAAGAACCTGCTCATTTGAACAGGTTCTTTCTACATAAATGACTCCACTACATAGAGTCTCTTTTCTTTCTTGTTCCATAATATGATTATTTCACTATGGTCTTCATGTGACTTATACCAATAGACACAATCTGTGTGAGTAGGACGACTTATTGCAAGTACATTAATTTCATCTAACCACTTATTTGTTGCATCTATATAGTGACCATCATAGATGGTTTTTCCTTGATCTTTTTTCCAGGAAAACATCTTTTCGATAGGTTCTTCATTTTTATATGTAAAAACATGATAACGGACACCATCTCCATTAAAACTTGATTCAGAATCTTTGCTGTAAACTTCTGAATAATGAGAATCTGAAGGAATAGATATATTCCAGTTCTCTTTGATTACATGAGTATAATCATTAGAATATTTCCAGTACATCATACCACTCACAAGAAGTATTAATGCGAATATAACAGATACTATTGTTTTCTTTTTCATGGTAGCGCCTTCTCTAGTCTGCGAGTTCATAAATAAATCCTTTCCTTTGTCATAGGCAGAAACCCACTGCCTTTAGGCGGTGGGAGGAGCCTTGTAAATTGTTGCTCAATATGCTAAAATAACCGTAGCAGTTTTTAAAGAGAAAACCGTTAGATGTGCTGCTCATCAAAGGCACTCTTTTGTGCATTGACAAGATATGAGGTTGCAATACAAAACTCGCGTATTGCGTAAAATCTTATCCGTAAATGAATGTTTGCTGTATGGCATGGGAAGTTTAGTACCTGATACAGTTACAAGTCCATTACCTTTAGGTGATGGGTAGTTGATCCCTCCGTTTATCTAATTATACTAATAGAATATATAGTAATGTACTTAAGTTTTCTTAAGATAAGAAAAAAATA
>OHRN01000038.1_pt1 | contig 66241 bp, 49 predicted proteins | sample 1578431 | NCBI WGS metagenome assembly OHRN01 (sample SAMEA3879507, study PRJEB24766) | human gut metagenome | biome: human-associated habitat; feature: feces | place: USA | collected 1985/1987 | reverse complement strand
GAGGATACTTTTATGTATGATACAATAAAATTTGTAATAAAAGAAAGTGAATTGGATAATGCAATTTGCTTTTTAGAAGAGATTCCGTGTAGGATATCGATAAAGTCTACTTCTTCAAATAGAGTGGTAGGTTTTTTGAAGAATATGAAGATTGAAGTGCGAAATACTACTTTGATAGTGCAAGGTAGTTTGCTTAAATATTTCAAGGGTTATAATTATGCAGAGTGTTTGTCTGTATGGGATGTCAGAAAATCGATAAATAAATTGAGTAATGAGTTGAATGTTCCTATGCGACAGGCTGTAATCAATAGGATTGATATTGGTATCTGTTTTTCTATGGTTAATGTTCCTTGGGTATATTGGGATTGTCTGCTTCATAGCGATGGTTATTTTCGTTCTAATATAAAACAAGAAACTTTGTATTTTGACAAGTATGATTCGCAGCTTTGCTTTTATGATAAAAAGACGGAGATGAAAAAGAATAGGGAGGTTGAGAATTTAGAATGTTTAAAAAAAATAAACGTGCTGCGATATGAGTTTCGTTTCAAAAAAGTTACATCGATTTTTGGCGGTGTAGTAAGAGGGGCTGACTTGTATAGTCCTGTTTTCTATTTGCGAGTATTGCAAAAATGGTATGATGGCTACATGATTATACAGAAAGGATTTGTATCGGAAGTTGATTTACTCAGGTTTGGTGGCAAGAAAGAGTTTCAGCGTTCTTGTGTTGCTTTAGTAATGGGTCAATTTAATCTATATGAAGTTTTGGATAGGGAATTTGCACAAGGAAAAATCAATAGTAAAAATAAATATGATATAAAGGAGGTTATGAAAGAAGCAGAGAAATTACTACTGGATAAGGAAAACTTTATTTCTATTATAGATGAATTGACTAATAAGGTGAGTGTTTTTTATGAGGAAATGAAAAAGTCTGTGGAAAACGTTTCTCCATATCGTTGGGAGTTATTGAATAGAATGGCTGATCGTTCTTTAAGGGTTTAAAATGTAGTTTTAACAAAGAAACAGACGCAAGATAGGTAAATAATCACTTTTTTGTAGGAAATGGAATAAAACGTAATTAAACAGGCTTTTCAGTAGTTTAATTTAATGCTTGTGAGATTTTCTATCAATGTTCATTAGAAAAAAACTTGGTGTTTCCTTTTCCTATTTCTTTTACTTAGAAAAATTATGTAATAAATGTTTTGATAGGAATAATTTATTAAATATATTTGTATATTAATGGAATGAATCAGCGATAAACAGCGTGTTTAATACTGGTTTTAGTAAATAATAGTATACAAATATATTGATTATGGAAAAGAAGAGTAGTGGTTATCAGACTGGAATTGCGAGTGAGCATTTGGTTTTGTCTATGTTGTATCGTTTGGGTGCAAAAGCATATTTGACTTTGGGTAATGAAAAGAGTATTGACATAAGGATTACTAAGGATGACGGAAGTTGGATTTCTGTTGATGTGAAGTCTGTACGTAAGGGGAATGCTATTCCTGTAGGGAATGCAGTGGATAAGGATAATCATTATTATGTTTTTGTAATTTATAATAATAAGTTTAGTGATTTATCTGTTCATCCTGATTTTTATATTGTTCCTAGCCATATTGTTGTTGAGAGAAGAAAGGAATTTAATGGTGGTCCTATTGATATATTCAAGAAAGATATTATAGAATATCAGAATAAGTGGGAAATTTTGGGTACATTTGTAGAAAATGGTGAACTTTCTACAGAAAAAAAAATGATGAGGGATAATTTTAAATGTAGAATTTATGGAGATCTTGAGTTTATTAGGAACACTTTATAGTATAGCTATATTGTGGTATATATTGTTTTAATAGGATGTGCTTCTAAGTTGGCTGTACGGCTTGGTAGAGAGAATGGGGCTTGGGTTTTTTTTAGTATTCTGTTCACTCCTGTTTTGGGTATAATTTTGTTACATTGCTTAGGAAAAACGGATGAACAAGAGAAGAATGATTTTTTGGAAAGAAAAATGTGGGAAAACAATGTTTGACAGTTTTATATAAAAATCTATCATATTTGTATTGTAGAATATTATGTTTTTTGAGTAAAAATGTTTATGAATTGATTTTTTATTAATATGATAGGCTCACTTGCAGGTGATATTATAGGCTCTGTATATGAGTTTAATAATATAAAGACGAAAGATTTTCCTTTGTTCAGTAAAGAATCTTTCTATACTGATGATTCGATTATGACGATAGCTGTGGCTGATTGGTTGCTTCATGGAGGTGATTTGGTGAGAGTGATGCAGTATTATGGTTCTAAATATCCTTTTCCTATGGGTGGATATGGTGCTCGTTTCGACAAATGGCTGCATGAAAAGAATCCTAAGCCTTATAATAGTTGGGGAAATGGTTCGGCAATGCGTGTTAGTCCTGTGGGATGGTATTTTGATTCTTTGGAAGAAACAATAAACGTGGCGGAAGAGACAGCTGTGGTTACCCATAATCACCCTGAAGGAATCAAAGGAGCTCAGGCTACGGCATCGGCTATTTATTTGGCAAGAAAAGGTAAATCAAAAGAATATATCCGCAGTTTTATCACAGATAATTTTGGCTATGATTTGAATCGCTGTTGCGATGATATTCGTTGTGATTATAAATTTGATGAAAGCTGTCAAGGTACAGTTCCCGAAGCTCTTATTGCTTTTTTAGAGAGTCGGAGTTTTGAGGATGCTATAAGGTTGGCTGTTTCATTGGGTGGTGACAGTGATACACTGGCTTGTATAACAGGAGGGATTGCAGAAGCTTTTTATAGATATAGAATTCCCTATGGAATACGCAGCAAGGTTCTTTCTTTATTGGATGATGATTTGCGAAGAATTGTTAAGGAATTTATAGATGCTAGGCGCGAATGGTTTATACATCCGAGATGGAGGGATGCCAGTACGGTACGTATAATTAGTCAGCCCTCTAAAGACGAAGTAGAGAAGTTAAAAACAGAGTCTGTAAGACTAATTTTAAACAGCTTAAATTCGGAAACGGATGAAAAAAAGGAATGAATTTGATATATTGTGAAAAGTATAAATGCTATTTTGATGTATTATCAAGTAGCATTTTTTTATTATATAGGAATTTCTATTTTGTTAAAGATGATATGGTGTTTAAGGGATAAATGGGAAATGTTTATGGAAAAATGATACTGATGTTGGGGTGGTCTGGGCTTGTTTTTTATGATGAAGATGATAATTTTAGGGATAAAGATTGGATTCTGACTTCTTATGATAATTCTAGAAAAGAAGATAAAATAAGAAAGAGCTCGACTATACTTAATAGACCTGATAGTTCTAATGATACGGACTCAGCGAGACGCAATTCCTTAATAAGCTCTGGCGCTCTTTCATTACCTAAAGATATATCTTATTTATTAAATGAACAACAACTTATGGACGAAATTATAGAAAAAGCAAAGCAGGGTTCACCTGTTGGAAGAGAAAAGATGTTGGAAAGCTAAGTTTATAGATTAAGTTGTTTAAAAAAATAGTGAATGAATAATGAAAGAGGTGACATTACTGATACATTGAATAAATGTTGTCGAAATTTGTTGTCTAAAATAGGACTATGGTCTATCTTTAGGCAATAACAATAAGTCTTTAAAAAATGAATATATTGATGGTTGATTTGCATCTATTTGCATTTAATTGTAATGAAAGTTTTAGGATAGTTGTAGATAAAAAAGAAAAAAGAGCTAAACTTTTTTGTTTAACTCTTTCTATATCATTGTTTTACCTTGAATGCTTTAGAATAAATCTTTTGAGCCCCCCAGACGCGTACTCTAACCGGGCTGAGCTACACCCCGAATTGCGGATGCAAAGGTACGGCTTTTTTTGGTATTTGCAAATATTCTCTGTACTTTTTTACATTAAAAGTGCATCTTTTTATGCAAGGTATTGATGAAACTAATAAGTCGATTCCCTATATTCAGAGGGAGACATATTGGTGTGTCTTTTAAAAAAACGACCTAAAGCAGACTGGTTCAGGAACTTAGTTCTGATTGTTATTTCCTGAATATTAAGAGAACTGTTTTTCAATAATTCTTTTATCTCCAGTAATGAATAATCTATAATCCAGTCCTTAGGAGATTTTCCACTGGTTTCTTTAACTACTTCAGACAGATATTTGGAAGAAACATGAAGTTTGTCGGCATAAAAGATAACCTCTTTATGCTCTCTGTAGTTGTCCATCATTAGCGTATAGAATCTATGCGTTAAATCTTCTTTACGTGTTGTACTTGTATTATTTCTATGATTGATGTAATTTTCAAAATCGTTATATAAATCTAGGAATATAATTCTTAGCAGAGCTATAATTGCTTCTCTGGAAAAACTTTTGGGAAGTTTGATCCGACTCTTCAGTAACGTATAATAATTCATGAAATACTGCATCTCTTGTTCCGGCAAGGGATAAAGGAAACGAGATTTCATGTAAGAGAAAAATTGAGGAGAAAAACTCCTGATAGTTTTTATTACATCATAGAAAAATGTGTTTGAAAGTGTAAAATAGTTTGTTGTGAAATGAGGACTTGTCTCTATGACTGAGACTAGCAGTCCCGGCATAAAGACAAAAACATCATGTGGGTGTATAGTATATTCTTGAGAATCCATTCTTATTTTAGCATTTCCTTGTATACAGATTCCAATAGTACATATAGGGGTATAAGAAGGGCAATCTGTAATGGGCAATGTTGATGCATTAGATTGCATGCAAAATTCATTCTCTAATATATCTTCTCTATTCTTTTCAAATTCCTTATATAACATTTATACCAACCAATTATATAATGCAAAAATAGGGTTTCTGAAGCATTGAAAAGTTGATCAATGGTATTTAGGAACAATTTTACGGAAAAAAGGTGCTTTATATTTGTCTTTTTTAAATGATTGGCCTGTTTTTTAACTAATGTATTATAAATACTCTAATTGCTTGATTGTTAAAAGTTTGATCGATTATAATTGGGAATAAATAAAAGATGTTTTTATTGTATCGGACAGATGGAAAGTTTGTACAATCCTTTCCATCTGTTTGAAGGGAGATCAGCAACCCATGGATTCATGATAAAAATCCAGCATTTCAAAAATTTCGTCTTTACTTGCCGATTGATTAATCTGTATATTTCCTATTTCAGTTAATAGGGTGAAATTGATAATGCCTGCTGAGTTTTTCTTATCATGTTTCATGAATTCATAGAGGCGTTCATATTGTTTGCAATTAAAAGGCATAACTCCATAATGTTCTTTGACGAACAGGATGGTCTGACGTAGCTTGTCTTTGGGAAAACCAGTTTTGATATGGGAGAAATAAAGTTCACAAACTATTCCCCATGCCACAGCGTAACCATGTAATATCGGATGCTGTGTTTCTAATGCCAGACTTTCAAAAGCATGCCCTACGGTGTGTCCCAGATTTAAAGCTTTGCGGATTCCTCTTTCAAAAGGATCCTGTTCCACTATATCTTCTTTAATCTGTACAGATTTTCCGACTAAAGTCTGTAAGACCTTGTAATCTATATTGTTGAAGTCAAATTTCAACAATTCTATCCAATGATCATGGGTGCTGATAAGACCATGTTTCAACATTTCAGCGTATCCGGACAATAGATTGCGAATATCCAGTGATTTTAGAAAATTAGCGTCAATCAATACACTTTCGGCAGGAGAGAAGACTCCGATCTCATTCTTTAATCCGTTGAAATTGATTCCGGTCTTGCCTCCTACAGATGCATCAACCATAGCCAGCAGTGTGGTAGGAATATTAATATATTTGATCCCTCGTTTGAAAGTTGATGCGGCGAATCCTCCTAAATCTGTAACCATCCCTCCACCTAAATTGATAAGTAGCGAATGACGGCTTGCACCTTTATCTCCCAACTCTTTCCATACATATGCCAATGTTTCCAAGTTTTTGTGCACATCTTCAGCCCCTATATAAATAAAATGGGCATTTTTAATACAATCAAATTCTGATAAAACAGGAATGCAAAGTTCACGTGTATGTTCGTCAGCCAAGACAAATAATTTGTCATGTGGGCATTGGTTTATTGCCTTATTGAGATTTTCTTCTAAGTTATGGCAGATAATAACTTCTTGTTTACTCATATTTTCTATTATTTGCCTGCAAATTTAGGTAAAAAAGCAAAAAGATGACCGTTCTTTGCTTACAAATAATTACTTTTGTACGTTAAAATATAAAATAATGAAAGGAATTTTACCGGTTTATTGTAGGACGATGGGATATGTTGTTCTGTTGTTGTCTGTTTTCGTACCGTTGTTCATGTTTATGTTTGGCATGATAAACGATAGTAACCTGTTGTTTACAAAGGCTTCTATCAAGTTACTTATCTGGTTTTCTTTGTTTATGATCTTCTTGGCAAAAGTGAAGGATGAGAATGAGAAGATTTCCCGAATACGTATCAAGGCTATTTGTTATGCTATTTATTTGTTGGGCATTTATTATATTGTAATGTTGGTCAGAGGAGTATATAATGGAAATCTGGAAGAAGCGGATAATTCCATTGCTATAGTTTATATGGTTTTTAATGTTATTTGTCTGGAATTTGGTGTACAAAAAAGCCGGGTTGACCGATTGTTTAAGAAATAAATACATTTTTCCGTTAAACCTTTTGTCGACAAGAGTGTCCAAAGGACATTAGGCATTAAAATTTCAAGGAAAAAGAAAAAATGAAGAAGTTAGTATTATTGTTGTTACTGGTATGTACCTGTGCAACTCTCTCTTGGGCGCAAAGTGGCAAGCGCATAACCGTGACGGGATCTGTGATTGATGGTGATGATAAAAGCCCGGTTGGACAAGCTACCGTACAGTTACTTTCTCTACCCGATAGTACAATGGTGGTAGGAAATGTTACCAATAACAACGGAGTATTCTCTATTGCTGCCCGTCCGGGGAAATATGTACTTAAAATTTCATTTGTAGGTTACCTTACTCAGGAAAAATCTTTGCAGCTGACAGCTGGTAAACCGAGTGTTAATATTGGAACAGTCACTTTACCCACCGATGCTATCATGTTGGGTGAGGCGGTTATTGTAGCCGAGGCTCCGCAGGTAACCATTTCAGAAGATACTATTGGCTATAACGCTTCTGCTTATCGTACTCCTGAGGGGGCGATGTTGGAAGAATTGGTGAAAAAACTTCCGGGAGCAGAAATAGATGACGATGGTAATATCAAAATCAATGGTAAGGAAGTAAAAAAGATTATGGTAGATGGCAAAGAGTTTTTTGGCGGTGATGTGAAGACCGGTTTGAAGAACTTGCCAGTCGATATGGTGGAAAAACTGAAAACCTATGATAAGAAATCCGATTTGGCACGCATTACGGGTATTGATGATGGTGAGGAGGAAACAGTGCTCGATTTGACGGTGAAGAAGGGGATGAATCAAGGCTGGTTTGGAAACGTGGATTTAGGCGCCGGAACGGAAGACCGTTATACAGGAAGAGCTATGATTAACCGTTTTTATGATAAAACTCAGGTTTCTATTATTGGTTCCGCCAATAATGTGAATGATCAGGGATTTTCGGGGGGAGGACCTCGTTGGAGGCGTAACAATGGATTGAACGCGACTAAAATGCTAGGAGCGAATTTTGCTACAGAAACAGAAAAACTGGAATTGGGAGGTAGTATGCGTTACAACTATCGTGATGCAGATGTAGTAACAGTCGGATCTTCACAGCGTTTTTTGCAGTCGGGGGATTCTTATTCCAATTCAAACAAAGCCAATAGTAATAAGGAAACAGGTTTCAAGGCAGATTTCCGTATGGAATGGCGTCCCGATTCAATGACCAATATTATTTTCCGGCCGAATGTTTCTTATGATAAGACAAGGGGAGCTTCAGTTGCAGAGTCAGGTACTTTTAATGAGGATCCTTATCAGTATGTGGTAAATCCCAATGATTATTTGAACTTTGACAATATAGAGTCTGATGATCCGTTAAGGGATACTCGTATTAATGCTACCAATGAACATAATCTGTCCAAATCAAATAGTTTGTCGGCTAATGCAACATTGCAGCTGAACCGGAAACTGAATAATGAGGGACGTAACATTACATTCCGTGGTTCATTTGGATATGGAGATGATGACAGCGATCAGTATGCTCAATCGGAAACCCGTTATTATCAGATAAAGAACTATTTAGGAGGGGATTCTATAGAACATCGTAATCAATACATTACGATGCCTACTAAAAATTATAATTATACAGCACAGTTTACTTATAGCGAACCTATAGCACGGGCTACTTTCCTGCAATTTAGTTATAGATTCCAATATAAGAATAGCAAGAGTGATAAATCGACATACGATTTGGGGTATCCTTGGGATATAAATGACGGATTACCCGAAAACTATGAAACTGCTTATGTGGATAGCTTGAGTAAGGATGCTGAATATAAATACTTTAATCATGATATTTCTTTGGGACTACGATTTATCCGGGAGAAATATCAGTTGAGTGCCGGCATGTCCTTACAGCCTCAAAATACGAAATTGTCCTATAAGAAGGGAGATTACATGACTGATACCACAAGAACGGTATTCAATTTTGCTCCGAATCTGGATTTTCGTTATCGCTTCTCCAAAGTAAGTCAGTTGCGTATCACTTATCGTGGGCGTAGTAGCCAGCCTAGTATGGAAAACCTGTTGCCGATTGTCGATAATTCCAATCCGTTGAATATCCGTGTGGGTAATCCAGGTTTGAAGCCTTCGTTTGCCCATACCATGCGTTTGTTTTATAACACTTATAATGCCGAGAAGCAGCGTGGCATAATGACTCATGTAAATTTCACTGCTACTCAGAATAGTATCAGTAATAGTACGGTATATGATGAGAATACGGGTGGTACTACTTCAACTCCTCAGAATATCAATGGAAACTGGAATGCGTTTGGATTGTTCGGTTTTAATTCGGCTTTGAAGAATAAAAAGTTTACTATAAATTCTTTTTCTCGTGTGAGCTACCGGAATCAGGTAGCGTTCTTATACAATAAGGAAACATTGCATGATGATAAGAATACGACTACCGGTTTGACTTTGGCGGAGAATCTGAATGGGTCCTATCGGAATGACTGGTTTGAATTTTCATTGAATGGTTCTATTGAGTATACAGCGGAACGTAGCAAGCTGCGTCCTGAAAAGAACCAGAATCCTTATACATTCTCATATGGAGCGAGTACCAATGTCACTTTACCATGGCAGATGACATTGTCTACTAATATCACCAACCAGTCCCGTAGAGGATATGATGATGCCAGTTTGAACAATAATGAACTGATTTGGAATGCCCAAATAGCACAAAGTCTATTGAAAGGAGCTGCAACTGTTAGTTTTGAAATGTACGACATCTTAAAACAACAGAGCAATATCAGCCGTTCTTTGACTGCGGATGTACGTTCGGTTACCGAATACAACAGTATCAACAGTTATTGTATGGTACATTTTATCTATCGTCTGAATATTTTTGGAAGTAAAGCCGCCCGTGACAAGATGATGAATAGCCATAGGGGATTCGGCGGTCCCGGTTTTGGTCCCGGTCCGGGAAGACATGGCCGGCGTCCTTTTTAAATGAAACTATATCTTAATCTTTTCCCAATCTATATTGTTATAGGTTGGGATTTTTTTTATAAGTTTGCTTATAAGTAAATTACTGGAATTATATGGTAGAGTGGAGTATCTTTAATGAAATCTTTGCTGTTGCTTTTAACGTGCTTTATTTTGTGATTATCATCGGAACTATCTTTATAGTGATACTTGATAATCGTAATCCCGTTAAAACAATGGCATGGGTACTTGTGCTCTTTTTCCTGCCCATTGTGGGGCTTGTGTTCTATTTCTTTTTCGGCAGAAGCACACGTAAGGAGAAATTGATCAGCAAGAAAGGGTTCACCCGTCTCATAAAACGTCCCATGGCAGAATACCAGGCGCAAAAGGCGTTTAAGTGTCCTGATGAACAGCACCAGTTGATGCGTTTTTTCCGGAAAGTGAATAATGCTTTGCCCTTTGAAGGAAATGCGACGGAAGTTTTTACGGATGGTTATTCCATGCTGTATTCATTGATGAAAGAAATCAGTAAGGCAAAGCATCACATTCATTTGCAGTTTTATATTTTTGAGGATGATCCGGCAGGCAGGTTGCTGCGCGATTTGTTGATAGATAAAGCGCGGCAGGGAGTAGAAGTGCGTTTACTATATGACGATGTGGGCTGCTGGAAAGTTCCCCATGCTTTTTTTGATGAAATGCGGGGAGCAGGTATTGAGGCACGCAGTTTTTTGAAAGTCCGTTTTCCTTTATTTACCAGTAAGGTAAATTATCGTAATCACCGTAAAATAGTAGTAATCGACGGTCGTGTGGCTTATACGGGAGGGATGAACATTGCTTTGCGCTATATGAAAGGCTTTCCATGGGGGATATGGCGGGATACTCACATTAAAATAGAAGGAAAAGCGGTATATGGGTTACAGACTGCTTTTTTGACCGATTGGTATGTGGTAGACCGTACTCTTATCACTTCCTCCCGTTATTTCCCCGAAGTCGGAATCTTTGGAAAGGCTCTGATACAGATTGTCACTTCCGATCCTGTAGGCGAATGGCGGGATATTATGCAAGGGCTACTGATAGCTATCAGCAGCTCCCGAAAGTATTTTTATATACAAACACCTTACCTGTTGCCTACCGAACCTATTCTGATGGCATTGAAAACGGCAGCTTTGGCAGGCGTGGATGTTCGCATTATGATACCGGCACGTGCCGATACATGGATAACACATTTAGGTTCGTTATCTTATTTGGATGATATCATGCGTGCGGGTGTCAGGATTTACCTTTATCAGAAAGGTTTTTTGCATTCCAAGCTGATGGTCAGTGATGATACTCTTTCTACGGTAGGTTCTACAAATATGGACTTCCGTAGCTTTGAGCATAATTTTGAGGTGAATGCCTTTATGTATGATCCGTCCTCAGCATTGCTGTTGAAAGGTATTTTCCTGCAAGACCAGAAGGACGCCATCCTGTTGCAGAGAAAAACATGGATAAAGCGTCCTTGGTATCAAAAAGCACAAGAATCTATTGTCCGGTTGCTGGCACCGTTGCTTTGAAGAAAGAGAAGTTCACACTGCCATATGCACGGCGCTCAATAAAATGGGGATCATCCTCAAAATGATTCTCTTTGCCATGTTCCAGTACCAGTAATCCGTCTTCCTTTAAAATCCCGCTTTCGAAAATACGGGTGGGGATGCTTTCCAACTCTTTCAAGGCGTATGGAGGGTCGGCGAAGATGAAATCAAATTGCTCGCTGCATTTGTCTATAAATCTAAAGACATCAGCACGTATAGGAAAACATTTGTCAGTCTTCACTTCACGCATCACCTGTGAGATGAAAGAAAGGTGCTGGGGATCTTTTTCTACTGAAATAACCCGGTCACAACCGCGTGAAACCAGTTCTATACTGATGCTGCCCGTACCGGCGAAAAGGTCCAAGGCTGTAACTCCGTCCTCGAAGTCAAAATAATTGTTACTTAATACATTGAAAAGGTTCTCTTTGGCGAAATCCGTTGTCGGACGTGCCTTGAATGTATGAGGCACATCGAAACGGCGCCGTTTGTATATACCGCTGATTACTCGCATAATAATAAGGTTTGCATGTCAAAAGGTATCTCTTCTATTTTACTTATCTCGGAGCGGTTGAATTCCGCTTTGGGGCTGATGACGAATACCTGGCGCAGATAATTGCGCAACTCTTTCAGTAATTCTTCTTTGTCCTTTAATATTCCTGTCAAGTGCAGCTCGTCTCTTTCCTGATTATAATTTAATTGTTGCCATACATATAATAGGTAATACACACGGTCTGTGGTTTGTTTGCATGGAAATGAGTTGATCAGTAATAAGTTGCCCTTATCAAAACAAAAAACTTCCATTTGTTGCTCGCGTATGTATGTATATAGTTTCCGGCTGTTACCCAACCTGCTTTTCCGGGCGAAATATTCAGTCAGCGGGCTGGCGGTGGAGAAGAAACGAGCTGTAGGAAAATGTTCAGTCAGTAACAAATGGGTATGTTTGTCCATAGCAAAAAGTATTACCACATTGCTTCTTCCCAGGACATTGCAAAGTACAATCTCGTTATTTCCTTTAGCTTTAGGAAAATTATGATAGAAAATTGTATCCATCTGTTCGTCTTCGAATAATTCCAAAGGAACAGGGGTGAAACGGGGGGAGTCATACAAGATGTTAACCCGTTTATACGGATACTTCAGCGCTTCTGTTTTAGTCAGCATATCTTTCAGATTGGCCGTCATGGAATATCCGGTGTTGACCGGATGCGGAACAAAGCAGAAATCATTATCTGTCAGTGGGTTATAGATAGAAAAAGAAAATCCATCCGCACTGAGGCGGATGGATAATGTATATTGTTCCGATTTTGTAAAATCGATACGTTCAGTCATTCTTATTCCCAGTTACCTGCGTTATTGTTAGGCTGTTCGATATCACCCACTCTTAAACCGCAATATTTACCCAATTTGGTCTGAAGGTCTTTAAGGTTAGCCAATTCTTGAGTATTCAAGCCGCTCAAATATGTTTCATACGGAGTTTGAGCTTGGAACAAGTTCAAAGGAGCACCCGATTTGGTAGTATCGCTGCGGGTAACCATCTCAAATTGTACGCCGTTTCCGAAGGGAACATATCTCAAAGAGTCTGCATTGAAGCCCGGAGCATAGATTGTATCTGTTACGGCAACCCATAAAGTATCACGTTTGAAGTTCATCAAACCTTCTTTTTCAACTTCTTTCCAGTTACCGGTCTTTTTGGCTTTGTTGATGATTGCCATCGCTTTCTTTTCAGTCATACCGGCTTCCAGTTGTGTATCAGACAAAACTCCTTCTTTCTTTACAAACGGAAGTTTTGCAGTTTTGACGAAATCAATCAAGGTGTCGAAGCTTGCAGTATATCGTCCATTGTGCAGGTTACGGTATTCCAACTGTGCCTTACGGATGTCAATTAAGCGTGCAATAACTTGTTTCTCTCTAGTCTTTTTAGCGTCATCGAAGTTGATCGGTCCCATGATACTGCCGTAGCAAACGTATATCAAACCGATAACGCAAGCAGCCAATACAATATTAATAACTGTTTTCATGATAAATATGTGTTTTTTTTAGTTTATATTCGCATCGCAAAAATAAAACAAATAAATCTAATAACGCACAGTTCAAGGAACTTTTTATTACGCAATTATGATTAATAGTTATTTAGTGCAGCAAATTAAGGGAAATTTTCTATATAAACCAACTTTAGAACAAGAAAAAGCTGTTAAATTTTTAGCAGATTTTCTCTTTTCCCGCCAATCGGACTCGGTTTTTCTCTTAAAGGGATATGCCGGTACGGGTAAAACATCCCTTATCGGAGCATTGGTGAAGACCTTGGACCAGTTACAGCAAAAGTGTGTTCTGCTTGCTCCGACGGGAAGGGCGGCTAAAGTCTTTTCACATTATGCACAGCATCCGGCTTATACTATCCATAAGAAGATTTACCGCCAGCGCAACTTTTCAAATGACCTGGACAACTTTTCTTTGGATGATAACCTGCATCAGCATACTTTGTTTATTGTGGATGAGGCGTCGATGATCGCTAATGACGGATTGGCGGGGGCGGTCTTTGGTACAGGGCGTTTGCTGGACGATTTGATTCAATATGTATATGCCGGAACAGGTTGCCGTCTGATGCTGATAGGAGATACGGCGCAGCTTCCTCCGGTGGGAGAGGAGGAGAGTCCGGCTCTTTCGGCCGATAAGTTACGCGGGTATGGCATGGAAGTATATGAGGCGCAGCTCACTGAGGTGGTCCGTCAGATGCATGATTCGGGGATTCTTTGGAATGCGACAGAATTGCGCCGCTACATATCCGAGGAAAATTTTCTCACTTTGCCTTCTGTCCGTGTGGAAGGGTTTCCGGATATCCGGATGGTTTCTGGTAGTGAGCTGATTGAGGTAATCAATGATTGTTACGGTCAGGCAGGTATGGACGAAACGATTGTGGTCTGCCGTTCCAATAAACGGGCGAATATTTATAATAAGGGAATCAGGAATACGATTCTGTTTCGGGAGGATGAACTGAACAGCGGTGACCTGCTGATGGTGGCAAAGAATAACTATTTTTGGACGGAGGGTTGTAAGGAGATTGATTTTATAGCCAATGGAGATATAGCTGTGGTTCGCCGTGTCCGTCGGGTGCGTGAGGCATACGGCTTTCGTTTTGCCGATGTGGTGCTGGCGTTCCCCGACTATGATGGTATGGAACTGGAGGTGAAACTTTTGTTGGATACCTTGCATACTGAAACACCCGCACTGCCTAAAGAATTGAATGACAAGTTGTTTTATTCGGTATTGGAGGATTATGCTGATATAACAGTGAAACGTGAGCGGATGAAGAAAATGAAAGCCGATCCTCATTACAATGCCTTGCAGGTGAAATATGCGTATGCCGTTACTTGTCACAAAGCGCAGGGTGGCCAGTGGAAACGGGTCTTTTTGGATCAGGGTTATATGACGGAGGATATGTTGACTCCGGATTATTTCCGTTGGCTGTATACGGCTTTCACCCGTGCTACGGAAATTCTGTATCTAGTGAACTGGCCGAAGGAGCAGACGGAATGAGCGGGCAGTCAGTGAGGTGTTAATGACTGATGATATGTTTTCAACCGTTTGGTTAATGTTTTTTTCTTTATGGCTAAGCCTTTTTGAACGTTTGTATTCTATCTCCATAACCTTTGGAGTTAACTCCCAAGCTTATGGAGTTAACTCCAAAGGTTATGGAGATAACTCCAAAGGCTTGGGAGATAGAAATCTTCCTTTTTATTTCCCTTATCCATAAAGAAGAAAAGGCTTAGTAAACCAGATAAAAAAACTCCGCCATCGGCTTTCAGACCAGATGGCGGAGTTTTGATATATACGAAATATGGACGAAATTCGAATAGATTACAATGCAGCCAGCTCTATCACTTTATCAACAGCCGCATTCAGACCGTCGGGATTCTTACCGCCTGCCGTTGCGAAGTGGGGCTGACCGCCGCCGCCGCCTTGAATCAGTTTGGCTGCTTCACGGACCAGTTTACCTGCATTCTGTCCGGCTTTTACCAAGTCTTCGCTAATCATGACAGTCAGCATCGGTTTGTTGTTGTCCACACTACCTATTACAACGAACAGATTGGCAGGAATCTCACCTTTCAGCTGGAAGGCAATATCTTTCACTACGTCGGCAGACATCGGAATGATGGCTTTCACCACTTTCACACCATTTATTTCTTTGGCATTCTCTACCAGTCTGGCTTTCAGTGCGGCGCCCTTTTCTTTCATGAACTCTTCCACCTGCTTCTTCAATCCTGCATTTTCGTCAATATACTTGCGGATGGCGACTTTCAGATCGGGAGCATTGTTGAACAATGCCTTCAAGTCATTCAGCGTATCTTGGACCGTATCCATCAATTCCTCTACTTTGGCACCCGTGATAGCTTCGATACGGCGCACACCGGCAGCAACAGAGCTTTCGCTGATAATACGGACCATACCGATCTTGCCTGTAGCCGGAACGTGGGTACCTCCACAGAATTCAATAGAGTTTCCGAATTGGACAACACGTACCTCATCACCGTATTTTTCACCGAACAAAGCAATAGCACCCAGTTCTTTTGCCTTTTCGATAGGAAGATTGCGGTATTCCGTCAAAGGGATGTTCTCACGGATTTTGGCATTTACCAAATGTTCCACTTCACGAAGTTGCTCGTCAGTCACTTTCTGGAAGTGAGAGAAGTCGAAACGTAATGACTCAGGGGTTACCAAAGAACCTTTTTGTTCTACGTGAGTTCCTAATACCTGGCGCAACGCTTCGTCCAGCAAGTGAGTACAAGAGTGGTTGGCGGCACAGGCGGCACGTTTTTCTGTATCTACACAAGCCATCATCGGAACGTCAAGGTGTTCGGGCAGTTTTTTGGTGATATGGATAGGAAGGTTGTTTTCCTTCTTGGTGTCAATGATTTCAATGGTTTCGAATTCGCTTACGATCACCCCTGTATCACCTACCTGACCACCACTTTCGGCATAGAAAGGAGTATCGCTCAGTACAATTTGATACAGTGTCTGGTTTTTCTGCTTGATCTGGCGATAGCGCAGGATGCTGGTTTCATATTCGGTAAAGTCATAACCTACAAAGTGGGTGTCACCTTCCTTTATGGTGATCCAGTCGCCGGTTTCAACGGCTGCCGCGTTACGGGCGCGTTCTTTTTGTTTCTGCATTTCGGCGTTGAACTCTTCTTCGTTTACAGTCATGCCGTTTTCGCGGAGAATCAGTTCTGTCAGGTCGAGGGGGAAACCGAAAGTGTCATATAATGTAAAGGCATCCACACCGCTGATCTCTTTTTTCCCGGCAGCTTTGGCATCGTTCATAGTCTTGTCCAACAGACGGATACCTGTTTCCAGTGTGCGCAGGAAAGATTCTTCTTCTTCTTTGATCACTTTCTCGATCAGTGTTTTCTGTGCGTTCAACTCCGGATAGGCCTCGCCCATATTCTCAATCAATACAGGCAGCAGCTTGTACATGAATGCTTGTTTCTGTCCCAGGAAAGTATATCCGTAACGGACGGCACGGCGGAGGATACGGCGGATTACATAGCCGGCTTTTGCGTTGCTGGGCAACTGGCCGTCGGTGATTGAGAATGCGATGGTACGGATATGGTCGGCTATAACGCGCATGGCGATATCTTTCTGGTTGTCTTGACCATAGGTGGTTCCTGCCATTTCGGCAATGGCTTTCAGTATCGGTTGGAACACATCAGTGTCATAGTTGGATGTCTTGCCTTGCAGTGTGCGCACCAAACGTTCGAATCCCATACCGGTATCGATCACTTTGGCGGGAAGACCTTCCAGTGAACCGTCTGCTTTGCGGTTGAACTGCATGAATACAAGATTCCAGATCTCGATTACTTGCGGATGATCCTTATTTACCAGTTGGTTGCCGGGGATTTGAGCTTTTTCTTCTTCCGAACGTGAGTCAATATGGATTTCGGAACACGGGCCGCAGGGACCTGTATCACCCATTTCCCAGAAGTTGTCATGTTTGTTGCCATTGAGGATATGGTCTTTCGGCAGGAACTGTTCCCAGTAAGAGGCGGCTTCGTTGTCCCGTTCCAGTCCTTCTTCGGGACTTCCTTCGAATACGGTGGCATACAGATCTTTCGGATCTATCTTCAGTACATCTACCAGATATTCCCATGCCCAGCCGATAGCTTCTTTCTTGAAGTAATCTCCGAAAGACCAGTTGCCCAGCATTTCGAACATAGTATGGTGGTAGGTATCATGTCCCACTTCTTCCAGGTCATTGTGCTTGCCGCTTACACGCAAACATTTTTGTGAGTCCGCGACTCTTTTGTATTTGGCCGGGTGGTTGCCCAGAATAATGTCTTTGAACTGGTTCATACCTGCATTGGTGAACATCAATGTGGGGTCATCTTTAATGACCATCGGAGCCGATGGGACAATCTGGTGTCCTTTCGACTCGAAAAAGCTTTTGAAAGAATCTCTAATTTCTTTAGCTGTCATCATGTCGCTTATAATATATTGTCTTCTAGTTAATATTCTCAAAAAGGATTTGCAAAGATAATTGGTTTTATTATTTTTGTCGTCAAGAATTGTGCAAAATATTGATGTGTTGTGCATTAAAAACTTCAAAAAGCAGAATTAGATGCGTAAAGTCTACTATATTTATAATCCTAAGACCCGAACTTATGACCGCATTTACCCCACAGTGAGGCAGCGTGCCTTAAGCATCTTGCGCCGTTTGTTTGTGGGAATGGGCTTGGGGGCAGGCAGTTTCATTATCTTATTATTGATCTTTGGTTCTCCGTCCGAGAAGGAGCTCCGTATAGAGAATACCCGTTTGCTGGCCCAGTATAATGTGTTGTCCCATCGTCTGGATGAGGCTATGGGGGTGATGCAGGATATCCAGCAGCGTGATGATAATTTGTATCGGGTGGTGTTGCAGGCCGATCCTGTATCGGATGCAGTCCGTAAGGCCGGTTATGGGGGGACAAACCGCTATGAACAGTTGCGGGATATGGCGAATGCCGATCTGGTTATCAATACCACTCAGAAGCTGGATATGTTGAACCGGCAGCTTTATATCCAGTCCAAGTCTTTTGACGAGGTGGTGGATTTGTGCAAGAATCATGACGAGATGCTGAAATGTATTCCGGCCATAATGCCGGTATCCAATAAGAATTTGAAGAAGACGGCTTCAGGTTACGGTGTACGTATAGATCCTATTTATAAAACAGCCAAGTTTCATGCGGGAATGGATTTCTCTGCCAATATAGGTACTCCTGTTTATGCTACGGGAGACGGAACGGTGGTAAAGGCGGGATGGGAAACCGGTTATGGAAATCTGATCCAGGTGGATCATGGTTTCGGGTATGTGACTTGGTATGCACATTTAAGCAAGTATAAGGTTCGCCCGGGGCAAAAGGTGGTACGTGGGGAAGTGATAGGGGAGGTAGGAAATACGGGCAAGAGTACCGGGCCGCACTTGCACTATGAAGTGCACGTGAAAGGAAAAGTGCAGAATCCTGTGAATTATTATTTCATGGATTTGAGTGCGGAAGATTATGACAAGATGATACAGATTGCAGCCAATCACGGTAAGGTATTTGACTAGCCGTGAATTTTTAATTCTTAATTTTAATTTACCATGGCCTATAATCCGAATAAAGAATTGAAACTTTACTATTCCATTGGGGAAGTGGCGAAGATGTTTGATGTAAATGAATCCTTGTTGCGTTATTGGGAAAAGGAATTTCCTATTATTTCGCCCAAGAAGGCGGGAGGGAATGTCCGTCAGTATCGTAAAGAGGATATTGAGAATATCCGGCTGGTCTATCATCTGGTGAAAGAGAAAGGGATGACTTTACAGGGGGCCAAGCAGAAACTGAAGATGAACAGGGAAACCACTATCCGTACTACGGAGATTTTGGACAGATTGAAACTGATACGTGAGGAATTGGTCAGTATGCGTAAAGAACTGGATTACCTGACTTAAGAATATTCACCACAGATTGCACGGATTAAAAACGAGTTGCAGATAATCGTTATGGACAAATCAGTGTAATCTGCGGTGAAACTGGTATTGGTTAATTTGGCTGGTCTTCGAACTTTTCGATACGGGTGACGGTTTTTATCTCATCTATTTTCCTTAGGTTGGTAGTGATGGATTTTACATCATCCACATCGTGCACAAATAGCTGTATTCTTCCTTCAAAGATACCATCGTTACTTTCAATATTCAACTTGTGGATATTTACATTCAATTGTTGTGAAATGATTTCTGTTACCTTGTTTAACAGACCGATGTGGTCAATACCTTTTATGTAGATATTTACAGGGAAGTACAAGGACTTTCCCGTCTCCCATTGGACAGCCAACAAGCGGTTGCCATAACTGCTTTTCAGTTTGGTAGCCAACGGACATTGGCGTTTGTGGATGATGATACGATTATTGTCGCCTATATATCCCAAAACGTCATCTCCCGGAATAGGCTTGCAGCATTCTGCTATCACATAGTTCTTTTGGATAGCTTCGGGAGTCAGTTTCAATATTTTCTTGCTATCTATCTTTGGTAGGGGAACCTTCTCTTCTGTCGGTTTCTCCTTGTTTGTCTTGCTGCCTCCGAAAGCGAAAGAGATATACTTTTTCCAGTTACTGGAAACCGGTTTGTCTTTCAGTTCGTTTTTATCGTTTTCTCCTAGAATGATTGTTTTGAATCCGATGGCTGCAAACAATTCTTCCTGTGTCTTGAGGGTATGCAGATTACAGATCTTTCGTATGTTTTCGGGAGTGTACTCTACTCCCTCCCTGGAGAAGAATTCCCGTAACATTTCCTCACCGGCCTGCTGCATACCTCGCTGTTCGCGTTTCAGTATGGCCTGTATCTTAGCCTTGGCTTTTGCAGTGGTGGCAAAGTTTATCCACGAAGGCTGTACATGTTGTGATTTGGAAGTAAGAATCTCCACCTGGTCGCCGCTTTGCAGTTTGTGGCTCAAGGGCACCAGCTTGTGGTTGACTTTAGCTCCGATGCAATGGCTGCCCAAGAATGTATGGATGGAGAATGCAAAATCCAGTGCCGTACAGTTTTGCGGCATCGTTTTGATTTCACCTTTCGGAGTGAAGACAAATATTTCAGAAGCGAACAGGTTCAGTTTGATGGTATCCAGAAAGTCCATGGCATCCGGTTGCGGATCATCCAGAATTTCCTTGATGGTACGCAGCCATTTTTCCAGTTCGCCCTCGTCTTCACTGCCTCCGCCTTCTTTATATTTCCAGTGTGCGGCAAAGCCTTGTTCGGCTACATCATTCATCCGCTCGCTGCGTATCTGCACTTCTATCCATTGGCCTTTGTTGCTCATCAGAGTTACGTGAAGTGCCTGATAGCCGTTGGCTTTAGGATGGCTTACCCAGTCGCGCAAGCGGTCTGGGTGCGGTTTATAAATCTTGGATATGGATACGTATATGTTAAAGCACTCGTTGAGTTCTTCTTCCGGATTTTTGGGACAGAAGATGATACGGACGGCCAGGATATCATATATTTCTTCAAATGTGATATGCTTGGTCTGCATCTTGTTCCAGATGGAATAAGGGGATTTGACTCGTGCTATCAATTGATAGCTGATACCCATTTTGTCCAGTTGTGCGCGGATAGGTGCTGTAAATTCACGGAATACTTCTTCGCGTTCCGCTTGTGTCTCTTGTAGCTTGGATTCTATCTGTGCATATTCTTCCGGATGCTCATATTTGAAACTGAGATCTTCCAGTTCTGTCTTTATTTTGTTTAACCCCAAGCGGTTAGCCAGTGGCGCATAGATGTATAAGGTTTCTCCGGCAATTTTGTATTGTTTGTTGGGAAGCATGGAGCCAAGTGTACGCATATTATGCAGACGGTCGGCTATTTTGATGAGGATAACCCGGATGTCATCACTCATGGTCAGTAGCAATTTCTTGAAATTCTCGGCTTGTGCGGAAGCCCGGTCTCCGAATATGCCGCCGGATATTTTAGTCAGGCCATCTACAATCTGTGCGATTTTAGGACCAAACAGATTTTCAATGTCTTCCACAGTGTAGTCTGTATCTTCAACCACATCATGCAGTAAAGCCGAACAAATGGAAGTTGATCCCAGTCCTATCTCGGTACATACAATTTTAGCAACGGCTATGGGATGCATGATGTATGGTTCACCCGAGCGTCGTTTTACTCCTTTATGTGCTTGTTTGGCAAAATTGAATGCCTTTGTGATGATTTCTACTTTTTTGCGGTGCTTGGTCGCTAGATAACTGTCCAAAAGTTCCTGAAACCCTTGGTTTATCATTTCCTCATCCGCCTGTTCCTGAGTCTGCTTTTCATCCGTCATATCTTTGCCTCCTATAATCTATACTGCAAAAATATACAAAAAACATATTCAAGCAAGTATTTTCAGAAAATGTATAGTGTTAAATCTGTATTTTTTATCAATCATCTGATCCGCAAACTTCTTCCGGCTCTGATATTATTGCCCTTTATACCGTTTAGATTACGTAATTGGCTGATGGATACGTGGTATTTGGCAGCAATTCCTCCCAATGTGTCTCCTTGTTTGATTTTATGATAAAGAGTTCCCTTGGATGAGCGGTTTCTGCTACTGGTTGTTTCCTTGATGGCTACCGTTTTTCTTTTGGTCAGATATTCATTGGGCTTATAAGCGAACACGCTGTCTTGGCGGTCAATGAAAGTACTGACAAAGTTATTGGGCAGACGAAGTGCGCACAACTCGCTGTTACCGGGAATAATGTCCTTTTTGTATTGGGGGTTCAGGCTGCGAAGCTGGTCTAGGTTGATGTTGCATACTTCTGCCACTTGTTGTAAGTGGAGGTCTTTGTTAATGTGAATGGTGTCTGTAGCGTTGGGAAGCTGTGTTTCCATGGGACAGATGCCATGTTCGCAATAATAGGTCATGATGTAGTTTGCCGCTATGAAAGCAGGAACGTACCCACGGGTTTCTTTGGGCAGATAGTTGTAGATTGTCCAATAATCCGTGGCTCCTCCGGCACGGCGTATGGCTTTGTTGATAGTGCCCGGCCCGCAGTTGTAAGCTGCCAATACCAGATTCCAGTCTTGATAGATGTCGTACAGGTCTTTCAGGTAACGTGCTGCCGCCCAAGTTGATTTGACCGGGTCCCGTCTTTCGTCTATCAGGCTATTGTTCTTCAGCCCGTATATTTTTCCTGTACCCAGCATAAACTGCCACAAGCCGGTAGCTCCCTGGCGGGAAACAGCGACAGGATTTAAGGCGGACTCTATAATCGGCAGATATTTCAGTTCTTGAGGAAGGTCGTATAAATCAAGTGCTTCTTCAAAGATAGGCATATAAAAATTGGTTGCCGCAAGCATAAAGGATACTTTATTGCGCAGACGGACGGCATACATATCAATGAATTTGCGTACTGCCTCATTGTAAGGCATTTCTATGATAGAGGGAATACGTGACAGACGATCCATATAGATGGAATCACTTACAACAGGGTTGGTAGAGGCCATTGTGCAGTTCTCTCCCAATGTGATGTGATTCTTAGATTGCCAGTCCCAGTAAAGACTGTCCATTTCTGACTGCATACTTTCAGGAACATCAATAATTTCTTCTTTTCCTGTAGTTTGCGAGTGAACGGTAATACTTTGGTTTTGTGCGCTTATTCCCGTTGTTCCTATAAATGTAAATAAACCAATTAAAAAGTTTTTCATGCGATTAAAATTTGAAGCTGCATTGCAGGCCTATTGTATTAGGTATCCTGCTCCGGCCGTCATTAAAAATAACAGGTTGTATTTGAAGACCTAAGTCTTTGGATATGTCAAAATCAGATAGTTCGGCATCCACGTATGCGTCTATGACAGACAGTATATATACACCGATAAAACAGAATATGCTTAAATCCCGATTTCGGCGATAGAAATCTTTTCGTTTTTTAAAGGTGTCCTCCATACCTTCCGCGCTCATGCCATGAGGCAGGAAGTCTTCGTAGCTTTTGGTATCAGGGTCATCGTCCATAATATCCAGATAGGCTTGAGAATAGTCCTTGTACATTCTGTTGTTCCAGGTCAGCGCATATGCACATCCCACAAAACCACCATATACTATCGGCAGTTTCCAATATTTACGGTTGTATATCTGTCCTCCGCCGGGAATTACTAACGCCAGCCAGATGGCACGGTTGGAGTTCGGGATAAACCGGGGTTTTGTTTCGGCAGCCATTGCTTTCTGTATGGAATCATTTTTACGGACTAAAGCGGCAGTATCAACAGGTGCTTCCATATTTTCTATCTTTTGCCGTTCTTCCAGCAGTTTCAGGCTGTCAATGACAAGTGAATCTTTGACTTGTATAATAGAATCTGTCTTTATACCCATACGGCGGTTGCGTGCCTTTTGGGCGTGAACATTCATGCTTCCAGCCATCATAAGGCATAAAAGCAGGAATGTAAACAGTTTATATGTGGATGTTCTTCTTTTCAATGTAGTAATAACGCTTTATTCTTTCTTTTTCAGTGAATCCAGTATTTCCATGATTCGTTCCAAGTCCTCTTCGTTGTTGAACGGAATACTGATCTTGCCTTTTCCTTTGGCTGTACATGATAGCTGTACTTTCGAACCGAAGAATCCGCAGAGGTGGCTTTGCAGCAAAGTGTATTCCTCGGATAATTTGGAGCCTTTCGGTTTGATCTTCTTCCCACCGCTGTCCACTGTCTCGCCACTGCTCAGTGCCTTGACAATTTCTTCCACTTTACGGACAGAATAGCCTTGTGACTGTATTTCATTAAAGATACGTATTTGGGTCTTAGGATCATCTAAGGACAATAAGGCACGGGCGTGTCCCATGTCTATTTCGCGGTTTTTCAATGCTACTTGAATCTGGGCCGGAAGTTTCAGCAGGCGCAGATAATTGGCGATAGTGGTACGTTTTTTCCCTACACGTTCGCTCAGCCGTTCCTGTGTCAATGCATATTGTTCCAATAAATGTTGATAAGCCAGTGCAATCTCCAATGAATTCAAATCTTCACGCTGAATATTTTCAATCAACGCCATTTCCATTACATTCTCGTCATCGGCTGTGCGGATGTATGCCGGAATAGATTTAAGTCCTGCCTGTATGGAGGCACGGTAACGACGTTCTCCGGCTATGATCTGGTAAGAGTCTTCACTCAGTTGACGCAACGTAATGGGTTGGATGATACCAATTTCGGCAATAGAGTCGGCCAACTCCTGTAACGCCACCGGATCAAATTCACGACGCGGTTGGTTAGGGTTGACGGATATTTTGCTCAGTTCTATCTCGTTGATAGAAGATGAGCCGGCTGTCTTTACTTCTTCAGTCGAGATCAGTGCGTCAAGCCCGCGTCCTAAAGCAAATTTCTTCTGTACTGCCATTGTTTACTTACTGTTACGTGTTATAATTTCTTGTGCCAATGCCAAATGATTCTTGGCTCCGGTAGAGTCGGCATCATACAATATTGCAGGAATGCCGTGGCTGGGAGCTTCGCTCAGTTTGACGTTACGCTGTATAATTGTCTTGAATACCAATTCTTGAAAATGGCGTTTCACTTCATCATAAATCTGGTTGGCCAGACGCAGACGTGAATCGAACATTGTCAGCAGGAAGCCTTCTATTTCCAGTGAAGGATTCAGTTTCGATTTAATAATCTTAATGGTATTCAGCAATTTGCTGATGCCCTCTAATGCAAAATATTCGCATTGAACAGGGATAATCACTGAATCGGCTGCTGTCAGCGCATTGATTGTTATCAAGCCTAACGACGGGGAGCAGTCTATCAGGATATAGTCATATTCGTCCCGCATGGGGGCTAATACTTTTTTCATGATCTTCTCGCGGTCTTCCAGGTTCAGCATTTCTATTTCTGCGCCAACCAGGTCGATGTGTGAAGAAACAATGTCGAGTCCGTCAATGTCGGTGGTATAAATTGCTTCCCGTATATCGGCTTCGTTGATAATACATTCATAGATAGAGCATTCTACCTCTTTGATGTTCACACCCAATCCTGATGATGCGTTGGCCTGAGGGTCTGCATCAATAACCAGCACCTTTTTCTCCAGTGTTGCCAGAGAAGCTGCGAGGTTAATCGTTGTGGTAGTTTTACCTACGCCACCTTTTTGATTGGCTAAAGCAATAATTTTTCCCATATTAATCAGTTTTTCTCGCTGCGAAGTAACAAATAATAGGTGATTGCACCTATAAAAAACGGCAGACATTAGCAAAACTGTTGATAACTCATTGGTTTTGTTAATAACTCAACGGCGGCAAAGATAGAAATTTTCATTCAATTCTATTCTATTTTTAGCACTGGGTTGTAGAACATTAAGATAATTTTCTTTTCCGGTGAGGGGTAGTTCCGGCAAAGAGTTGTATCTTTACGCTCCGAGAAAAAGAGTGGAAAAATATGAAGAAAGAAAAACCGTTGATATTGCTGTCAAATGATGACGGCGTGGAAGCTAAGGGATTGAATGAATTGATACGCGGGTTGCGTGGAATGGGTGAGATAATCGTAATGGCACCGGACGGTCCTCGTTCGGGAGCTTCGGGGGCGATCACTTCCGAGCATCCTGTGAAGTATTACAAGGTACGTGAAGAGGAGGATTTGACTGTGTATAAATGTACGGGCACACCGGTAGATTGTGTGAAACTGGCATTGCATACGGTGGTTCCCCGTCGTCCCGATGTGGTGATAGGTGGAATAAACCACGGTGATAATTCTTCAGTGAATGTGCATTATTCCGGTACGATGGGGGTAGTGATTGAAGGGTGTCTGAAGGGGATCTCTTCTATCGGATATTCATTATGTAATCATTTTGCGGATGCTGATTTCTCTTCATCGCTGCCTTATATACGCCGTATTACTGAGCAGGTCCTGGAGCATGGCTTGCCTTTGGGGATTTGCTTGAATGTGAACTTTCCGGATACAGCTTCCTTGAAAGGGGTACGCATCTGCCGTCAGACGAATGGGGCTTGGATTAATGAATGGAAGCGTAGTCTGCATCCTCGGGGGGGAGAGTATTTCTGGCTGACCGGAGAGTTTGATAACTATGAACCGGAAGCGGAAGATTCGGATCACTGGGCATTAGGACATGGGTATGTGGCGGTAACTCCGACCCAAATTGATGTGACTGCTTATGGGATGATGAATGAGTTGAAAAACTGGAATCTGGAAGTATGAAATACTATTTGATAGTAGGCGAGGCATCAGGCGATTTGCACGCATCTAATTTAATGCGTGCCTTGATACAGGAAGATCCGGAAGCAGAATTCCGTTTCTTTGGCGGGGACTTGATGACGGCTGTTGGTGGAACGCGGGTGAAGCATTACAAAGAATTGGCTTATATGGGTTTTATCCCGGTGTTGTTGCATTTGCGTACTATCTTTCGGAATATGAAAGAATGTAAGCAGGACATTGTTCGTTGGGCTCCTGATGTAGTGATTCTGGTGGATTATCCCGGCTTTAACCTGAAAATAGCCGAGTTTATAAAGAAGCAGACGAAAATACCTGTCTACTATTATATTTCTCCTAAAATATGGGCTTGGAAAGAGTATAGGATTAAAAATATCAAGCGGGATGTGGACGAACTGTTTTCCATCCTGCCTTTTGAGGTTGAGTTTTTTGCCGGACATCAGTACCCTGTTCATTATGTGGGTAATCCTTGTGTAGATGCAGTGGATGCTTATTGTAAGGAACATCCGGATGGATTTCCGGAATTTGTGGCGGATAATGGCTTGTCCGAAAAGCCCGTTATCGCATTGTTGGCGGGCAGCCGGAAACAGGAAATCAAAGACAACCTGCCGATGATGCTGGAGGCTGCTGCTCCGTTTACCAAAGATTATCAATTGGTGCTGGCAGGGGCTCCGGGGATGGACCCTGCCTATTATTCGGATTATATAAATCCGAATGTACCGGTTAAAATCATATTCGGACAGACCTACAGGTTGTTGCAGCACGCGCAGGCGGCATTGGTGACTTCGGGCACTGCAACTTTGGAAACAGCTCTTTTCCGTGTTCCTCAAGTGGTGTGTTACTATACTCCGGTAGGGAAATTTATCGCTTTTCTTCGCCGGCATATTCTAAAAGTGAAATATATTTCGTTGGTTAATCTGGTAGCCGACAAGGAAGTGGTTCGTGAACTGGTGGCGGATACGATGACGGTGGATAACGTGCGTTCAGAGTTAGAATCTCTTTTATATAATAAGGTATACAGAAATAAGGTGTTGGAAGAGTATGATCGTATTATTCAGATTTTAGGTCCGGCAGGAGCTTCGGGGACAGCAGCCCGTGAAATGGTAGCTTTGTTGAAGAAATAAACTTTTCACGATCTCTTTTTGTTCTTTCGGGTAAACAACTTAAACCCTGGAAGTATATGAAATATTTTTTTCAATCTATGTTAGGGGCGATGCTTCTTTTGAGCGGAGTATTCGCCTTTTCATCTTGTGGTAATGATGAAAGTGATCCGGACAGTACGGTGACTATAGCTATGGCTACCGTAGAAAAACAACCTCAGTATGATGCTCCTTATTTGGTGTTGGACAACGGAGAGAAGTTGTGGGTGGTGCAGCATATTGTTCCTTACCGGGATTTGAAGGCAGGAGAACGGATTTTTGGAAATTATTCTTTTTTGGAAGCCGGTGAAAGTGGATTTGCTTATAATATCCGTTTGAATGACTATACCTTAGTACCTGTTCAGGAAATTATCGGATTGAACCCCGATAATATGGACAGTATTGGAAATATGAAAGTACAGATCAAGGATATGTGGCCTTCTGATGACTATCTGAATGTACGTTTTATGTTGAATTTTCCCAGTCCGCAGAAACCTATTCTTAATCTGGTTGTGAATGAGATGATTCCTTGGACAAAGGACGGATATGCGCATTTGGAACTCCGCTATAATAACAACGGAAGTCAGGGCAGATTGGTACCTGGTATGGTTTCTTTTAAATTAGGTGATTATTCACCGGAAAACAGTGAATTGAAAGGAATAAAGGTATTGGTTAATCCTGTGGGCGGGGAAGAAAAAACATATATTTTCTCTTATCCGCTCACTGGCGAGGATGTACCGGGCTTTAATCCTTTGGATTTGGCGGAGTTAAAATAAAGAAACTACATACAGATAGACTACTGCTGCCGGGATTGCGAGAATCGCGCTGTCAAAACGGTCGAGCATTCCACCGTGTCCCGGTAAAATATTGCCCGAATCTTTGATGCCTAGACGGCGTTTTAATAAAGATTCCGTTAAATCTCCCCAGGTTCCGAATACTACCACTGTCAATGCTAGTCCGATCCATACTCCGGTAGACATGAAAGGGAAGAAGTGAGATAGCAGGAAAGAAGCTATGATACAGAAAATGCCGCCGCCAATAGAGCCTTCCCATGACTTCTTAGGAGAGATGCGTTCAAATAGTTTATGTTTGCCAAACAGCATGCCTGTACAATAAGCACCTGTATCATTCACCCAGTTGAATATAAAAATAGATAGTGGGAGAATAGCGTTGTATTGTGAAAGGCTGGCTGTTTCGTCCGAGTGGAAAGCCAATACATTCAGCAAAGCGAATGGCAAGGCAATATACATCTGGCTTAACATGGCATAAGCCCAATTATTCAGCGGGTTTTCTTTTTTCAAATAAAGTTCGCTGACCATCAGATAAATAAATAAAGCTAAATAAGGAATAAATATACCTGTTTGTGAAGGATCTATTCCAAAATAGAAAAAGCACAGGAAAAGAAAAATTCCGCTGAGAATACATATACGTTTATTTACTTGTATTCCTTCTACATGATTGACCAAATTACAGAATTCATTGATTGCCAATGCGCTGATAATGGCAAATAGGATGCCGAATGAGACAGCCCCTCCCACGATGCAGCCTATCAGTACTGCAACAAAAATAATTCCGGTTATGGCACGTTGTAAGAAATTGCTTTTCACGGTCGTTAGTCTTAAGTGATTCAAAAATCAAAGTAGAAGATCTGTTTTTTTATCATTCTGAGTGACCATGAAGAATCCGGATATATCTGGATTATTACGGACTCTTTGTATCATTCAGAATGACAATGCTTATATAGTTAACAGATCTTTCTACAATGTTATGCTTCTTTTTTTTCTTTTTCCTTTTCCTCAGAATCTGAAGAATTCTTCTCTTCAAAATCTTCGGTTACTTCTACTGGTTTTGCTGTAGCTTCTAAAGCCATAATTTCTTCTGAACGTGAAGTCCAGGGGCGTTTGCCGAAAATGCGTTCCACATCTTCGGCGAAAATTACTTCTTTTTCAACCAACAGACGGGCCAGCTCGTTGTGACCATCTTTATGTTCGGATAATATTGCTTTTGCCCGATCATATTGTTCGTTGATCATTCTTTTCACTTCTTCGTCAATCAGTTCGGCTGTACGTTCACTGTAAGGCTTGCTGAAAGAGTATTCATCGTTGCTGTAATAACATAAGTTGGGTAACTTTTCACTCATTCCGGCATAAGCAATCATTCCATATGATTGTTTTGTCACACGTTCCAAATCGTTCATGGCACCGGTTGAAATATGTCCGGTGAACAGTTCTTCGGCTGCACGTCCACCTAAAGTGGCACACATTTCATCCAGCATCTGCTCTTTGGTTGTGATCTGCCGTTCTTCGGGCAAATACCATGCGGCTCCCAATGCACGTCCACGGGGAACAATGGTTACCTTAATCAAAGGATTGGCATGTTCCAAAAACCAAGACAGCGTAGCGTGACCGGCTTCGTGTAAGGCAATAGTACGCTTTTCTTCGGCAGTCATGATTTTGGTTTTCTTTTCCAAACCACCGATAATACGGTCTACAGCATCTAGAAAATCTTGTTTCCCAACCGCATTCTTACCATGGCGGGCGGCGATCAGTGCTGCTTCATTACATACATTGGCAATATCTGCCCCACTGAATCCCGGAGTTTGACGGGCGAGCAAATCCAGATCAACACTTTCGTCCAGTTTTAAAGGCTTCAAATGTACTCCGAATACTTCTTTACGTTCGTTTAAGTCGGGTAAGTCAACATGAATCTGGCGGTCAAAACGACCGGCACGCAATAATGCCTTATCCAATATATCCGCGCGGTTGGTAGCGGCCAAAATGATCACACCGCTATTTGAACCAAAACCGTCCATTTCTGTCAATAATTGGTTTAATGTATTTTCGCGTTCATCATTTCCACCCATGCTTGGATTTTTGCCACGGGCACGTCCTACCGCGTCAATTTCATCAATGAAAATAATGCAAGGAGCTTTCTCTTTCGCCTGGCGGAACAAGTCACGTACACGGGATGCACCTACTCCGACAAACATTTCCACAAAGTCGGAACCCGAAAGCGAAAAGAAAGGTACATCCGCCTCACCGGCAACAGCTTTTGCCAGCAAAGTCTTACCGGTTCCCGGAGGGCCTACCAGTAAAGCGCCTTTAGGTATCTTACCTCCCAGCTCCGTGTATTTCTGAGGTTGTTTCAGAAACTCTACAATTTCCTCCACTTCTTGTTTAGCTTCCGCTTGTCCGGCTACATCTTTAAAAGTAATCCGGTTAGTTTTGTCTCCTTTTTCGTATACCTGAGCTTTGCTTTTACCTACGTTGAATGGATTGGCGCCTCCGGCCCCTGCTCCGCCGCTCATGCGGCGCATGGCAAACATCCAGATACCGATCAACAGTAAAAACGGAGCGATATTCCAAAATAATGCACCGAAGTAGTCGCGTTTCTTTTCATAACTGATAGATCCGGTAAAATGACCTTCTTCCTGTGCCTTTTCCATGAATTTATCCAATGACTCCATGGAACCTATTTCTACGTTCAAGGCTGGATTACGACCTACTTTTTTATAGTCATTTTTAAATACATCTTTAACAAATTCCGGTTTAATGTACATTTCTACCGTGTTGTCATCGTATGCAATTATTTTATTGGCATATCCCTTGTTTATCATATCTTTAAACTCGGTATATGTTATTTGTTTGTCAATTCCTCCTTCTTGATTGGAAAAGTAGAGGATGGCAAAACTCATGGCAATGATAACATACAGCCAACTCAAATTGAAGCGTGGCATATTTATCTTTGGTTTATTATTGGTATTTTCACTCATTTTGATTCTGTATTGGATTAGTCTAGATCAGGAATTTGGGTTAGTTTGGCATCTGCCCATAAATGTTCCAGATTATAAAAATTTCTTGTTTCCGGCAAAAAGACATGTACCAGTACATCACTGTAGTCCATTGCAACCCATTCTGCGTTTCTCAGTCCGTCTATTCCCGTAGGTTTGTCATTTATTTCTTTATGTACATATTCCTTGACTGAGTCAACGATAGCTGTAACTTGACTTGGGGAATTACCTTGACAGATTACGAAATAGCTGCAAATGGTATCATTAATGGCGGTGAGGTCCGCTATTACAATGTTTTTACCTTTCTTTTCTTGAATGCCTTCTGTTATTTTTTTTATTAAAGTCTCTGCTTCGTTCATTATAATGTTATTAACAACTGATTATTCTAATATATGTATTTACAACAATGCACAAAGATACTTGGTTTTCTCATTCTAGCGAAAAAATGTGCATTAAATATATTCGGTTTTTGTTTTTTTTAGTTAGAGAATCTTTTTATTGTTATGTTAAGTCTAGAATGATGATACACGGTCAAGAAGGATAAGGAAGGCCGGAAAAGAAGGCAAATGGAGAAAAAAAGAATCTTGATTAGAAAAAAAAGCTTCAAAAATTTGTGGATTAAATAAAAAGCCGTATCTTTGCAGCGTCAAAATCAAAACGGGTGTTTTGATAGGAAAATTGGGATATGGTGTAATGGTAACACAACAGATTCTGGTCCTGTTTTTCCAGGTTCGAATCCTGGTATCCCAACAGACAAACCACTTGTCAAAGACAAAGATCTTCTAAAATTATAATTTTAGAAGATCTTTTTTTATTTTGTGTTGGTTATCTTAAGAATTAGTAGTGTTATATGAAAAAAGAGTCTAACGCATTTGCGTTAGACTCTTTTTTCATATAACTGTTTTTATTCGTTTTTCATTGATTGGTCGATCACCTCAATTTTTTTCAAGATCAATTCTAGGTCTGCTTTGAGTTTTTCCACTTTACGATTCATTTCCGTAACCAAACTGCTACCTTTTTTGGAAGAACTGGTCAAGAAGCCCAAGTTGTTCTCGTATGTTTGAATTTCATTCTTCATGTTTTCGTAAGCACGAACCAGTTTTTCGCGTTCACGATAAAGGTTGCCTTCCTTGCTGATGGTTGATTTAAAATTGCTTAATTTTTTCTGTGATGCGGAAAGATTCAGCTTGTCAAACAACTTGTCGATGACACCATGATATTGCTTGTACAGTTTATCTTTTTCTTTAAACGGTACATGACCGATGCCGTTCCATTCTTTCATTAATTCTCGAATGGTGTTTCCCGCATCCTCTTCCGGTGTTTCCTGTGCGTCAATTGCATTTAATTTTTCAATGATCGCCTTTTTCTGAACCATGTTTTCCTGTTCAACCGAGCGTTGTGAAGAAGTCGCCTTGTTCTTTTGCTCGAAGAAATAATCACATGCGGCAATGAATCGTTTCCATACGGCATCCGAATACTTTTTAGGTACAGGACCGATTGTTTTCCATTCCTTTTGTAATTTGCTTAGAATATCAGCAGTTGCTTTCCAGTCTGTGCTTTCTTTTAGTGCTTCTGCTTTTTCACATAATGCTTTCTTCTTTTCCAGATTGCCTGCCATACTTTCCTTGATGGATTTGAAGAACTCGGCTTTGCGTTTGAAAAACTCATCACAAGCGGCACGGAAACGTTCGAATATCTTCACGTTCATTTTTTGAGGTGCGTAACCAATTGTTTTCCATTTAGCTTGCAAAGCAATGATTTCCTGAGTTTTGTTTTCCCAGTCTTGGAAAGTAGTGAACGTATCGTATTCCATCGCTTCCACAATTTCACAGATTACGGTCTTTTCATCCAAATTACGTTGCTCTTTTTCTTTTAAGGCTTCGAAATGTTGCTGGTGACGACGGTTTACGGCTGTAGAGGCAGTTTTGAACCGGGTCCATATATCTTCGCGCAATTCTTTTGCAACAGGACCCGTATTCCGGAATTCCTGATGTAACTTTTGTAATTGGTGGAAAGCGGAAATCACATCTTCTTCATCAGCCAATTTCTCTGCGGCTTCACAGAGATGAGTTTTTATTTCAAGATTCTTTTTAAAATCATACTCACGGAATTCATTGTTCAGCTTTATCAAGTCATAGAACTTTTCTGCATAGTGCTGATAATTTTTCCATAGTTCATTTACCTTGGCAGCCGGCACCTGTTTTATATCGTTCCATTCCTGTTGCAGTTTCTTGAATTCATTGTATGCTTTGTTGGCATCTTCGGGAGATTCGGCAAGTTCTTTCAAGCGGTCGATAATGGCGAGCTTTTTCACCAGGTTATCTTCTTTTTCTTTATCTTGTTCTGCTTGTATGGCGCTTCTTTTCTCTTTGATAGAGCTCATGATATCTTTGAAACGGCTTTCAGCATCGTCCGGTTGGGGAATAAATGCCTCAGGAGCACCTCCGCCATCAATAAATGCCTTACGGGCGGCTTCTTGCTCAGCCTTGTGCAGCTTGTAGAAGTTCTGTTTCAATAAATCCAACTCTTGTTTGTCTGCATTGCAGGCGTCTTCGTTGATTTCTTTTAAACGTTCGATGACCTCTTCTTTCGTTTGTTTAGGTACATACGTAGCGTTATTTTCTTCTGCAGTAGCGGAAGATGATACCAAAGTTTCAGATGTCTGTTCCATTGGAACTTCGGTTAAAGGGCGGATAGTTTCATTCGAGTCCATCGTATAGATTTTTAAAGTAAGCGTTTTTGTTATAACAACAATTTACAAATTAAAAGAAATAAATTAGAACTTCATACTGTTTTTCCCGATTTTTTTAGGAAAATCCTTAAAAGTGGAGAAAATAGGAGAATCAAGGGGGATAAATGCACTGCAGATTACATAGATTCATACAGATTCTCTTTTATTGTGATTCTTTGCCGGTTTCTGTGTGAATCTGTTTTTCTCTGAATTTCAATCTATGTAATCTGTAGTGAAATGTGTCAGGATAGTAATACGGTGATGCCCATATAAAGCATCATACCTATAATGTCATTGGTGATGGATATGAACGGACCTGTAGCGATGGCCGGATCTATTTTTAGTTTTTCCAGTGTCATAGGAACCAGGGTCCCAAAGATGGAAGCGAACATGACTACTGCAAACAGGCTGAATGAAACCGAATAAGTCACGGTGGCACTTGCCCCGAAACGGATGAAATTATAGATATATACCAGCATAGAAATAATAGTAGCATTGATTACGGCCACTACAGATTCCTTTACTATTTGTTTCCAGGTGTTTTGGGCATCCAGCGAGCTGTTTGCCAGTCCTTGTACGATAAGTGCCGAGGACTGTGTTCCCACATTCCCCCCTGTTCCGCCGATAAGGGGGATGTAGAGGGCCATTTCGGGATGTGCGGCAAAAGTGCTGTCAAAGTTGCCCAGAATCATGGAGTTTCCTATTCCGCCTATCATGCCGATGAGCAGCCAGGGCAGACGGGCTGTAGTCTGGCGGAATACATTATCGTCTGTTTCCACGTCTTGTGACAAACCTGATGCCAGCTGGTAGTCGCGCTCAGCCTGTTCACGTACTTCGTCCATCACATCGTCTACCGTAATCCGTCCTACCAGGCGTCCGATACTGTCCACTACCGGAACGGCGACCAGGTCATATTTTTCAATGGTTTGTACTACTTCGTCTATAGGGGTATCTACATGGACGGATATCGGTTCTTTCCTCATCACGTGCTTCACTTTGGATACGGAAGGGCTGGTGATCATTTTCTTCAACGGGAACACACCGCGCAGCCGCTGGTCATCGTCTACTACATATACATAATAGATTTCGTCCATATCTTCCGCCTGGATGCGCATTTCCTTCAGACATTCGGGCATACTCCAGTTTTCGTTTACGATTACCATTTCGGTACCCATCAATCCACCGGCAGTGTCTTCGTCATATTTCAACAAATCGACAATGTCTCCGGCTTGTTCTATGTCTTCAATGTGTGAGAGGACTTCTTCTTGTTTGTCCTCGTCCATTTCACGGATAATGTCCACGGCATCATCCGAATCCATGTAGTCAACGAACCGTTTGGCGATTGTTTCAGAGGGAAGGATTTCCAGGAATTCCTTACGGGCGTCTTCGTCCATTTCGATAAGGACATCGGCGGCAGTCTCATTGTCCAGTAACAGGTATATGAACCGTGCTTCTTCCGCATCCAGTTCATTGCACAGCTCTGCTATATCGGCAGGATGCAGTCCGGCAAGCAAGTCCTTCAGTTGCTCTGAGTCTTTTTGCTCGATCAGCTGCTCTACTTTTTCTAATTCCTCTTTATTCATCCTATTCTTCCGTTAATATAATAAATAGGTGTTATTCTTTCTTGTTTGTTCCTTTCCGGGCGATATCATTGCTATAGACAATATCCGTCTTGTTTTTCAGCGCCGCTTCCACCTGGTTGGTCAGTTCGATAAACTCTTGTACAGACAACTGTTCCGGGCGTTTGTTGAAAATGGGGTCTGCGCTCAATGGGTTCTCTTTGTCTAAAATGGAAGAAATAGAGTTTCTCAAAGTTTTACGCCGTTGGTTGAATGTTGTTTTTACAATGAGCTTGAACAATTTTTCATTGCATCCCAGTTCCGTCGTTTCATTGCGTGTCATACGGATGACCGCACTTTTCACCTTGGGAGGCGGATTGAATACATGTTCGTGTACGGTGAACAGGTATTCTACTTTGTACCAGGCTTGTATCAGGATACTGAGAATGCCGTATGTCTTGCTTCCGGGACCGGCGGCAATGCGTTCGGCCACTTCTTTTTGGATCATTCCGGTACAACAGGGTATCAGGTCTTTGTAATCCAGCATTTTAAAGAATATCTGGCTGGATATATTATAAGGATAGTTGCCGGTCAGGACAAAAGGTTTTCCGTCAAATAATTTTTCGAGGTTCAGTTTCAAGAAGTCGTCTTCAATGATATTATCTTCCAGGGCAGGGAAGTTCTCACGGAGATAGGCTACAGATTCATAGTCCAGTTCCACCACTTTTACCGGACGGTTTTTCTGCATAATAAACTGGGTTAGTACCCCCATCCCCGGTCCTACTTCCAGAATTGGCAAGTCAGGGCACACGTCTACCGTATCGGCTATATCTTTTGCAATACTGAGATCTTTCAAGAAGTGTTGTCCTAGAAATTTTTTTGGCTTTACTAATCCCATTCCGTTATTTTTCTATCGTTAATAAATAGGTTTATTTCGCTAAGATAGTATCTTTGCATCGTGCAAAGGTAAACATTCTAAATTAATATACACAGATTTTGGAACGAACTCGATTAAAAAAGATTATAAATAAAGGTTTGCAGATTGCATTTCCGTTATTTTTGGGGGCAGCGATACTGATATGGATGTATCACGGATTCAATTTTTCCCGGGTGTGGGAGGTCTTGGATGGAGGAATGAACTATGGGTGGATGTTAGTGTCATTAGTGTTTGGTGTGTTTAGCCATATTTTTCGTGGCTGGCGGTGGAAGCTTACGCTGGCTCCGTTGGGCGAGCATCCCAAAACATCCGATTGTGTGTATGCCATCTTTGTGTCTTATGCCGCCAACTTGGTTGTTCCCCGTGTAGGTGAGATTTCCCGTTGCGGGGTGTTGGCTAAATATGATGGTACATCTTTTTCCAAATCGCTGGGTACGGTGGTTACGGAACGGCTGATTGATACGCTGTGTGTGTCGTTGATTACAGGGGTAACTCTTATAATGCAGGCAAGGGTATTCGATACTTTTTTTAAAGAAACTGGCACGGATACCACGGTTTTGGCACAGGTATTTACTTCGGGGCATTTCTATATTACTATCGTCTGTGTGCTGGCCGTATTGGTGCTGGCTTTTTTTCTGATCAGGAATGTGACGGTCTTTGCTAAGGTGAAAGGCATTCTCCATAATGTATGGGTCGGTGTACTGTCTTTGCGTCATGTAAAGCGGATGCCTCTGTTCATTCTTTATACCGTCGGTATCTGGACTTGCTATTTCCTGCAATTCTATGTTTCTTTCTTTTGTTTCGATTTTTCCGATAATTTGGGAGTGATGGCGGGACTGGTCATGTTTGCTGTAGGTAGCATTGCGGTAGTAGTTCCGACTCCTAATGGGGCGGGTCCGTGGCATTTTGCTGTCATAACGATGATGATGCTCTATGGAGTGGGAAAAGAAGATGCGGGAATTTTTGCCTTATTAGTGCATGGAATACAAACTTTTTTATTAATTTTGTTGGGTATATATGGATTAGCGGCTTTGCCGTTCACAAATAAAACTAAGAAGTTATGAGTACAATTCTCTCTCTCGCTCCGCAGAATGTGTGGAAGCATTTCTATTCATTGACTCAGGTTCCCCGCCCTTCGGGTTACTTGAAGAAAGTGCAAGAGTTCTTGCTGAACTTTGGAAAAAGTGTAGGCGTAGAGTCATTCCAGGACGAAGCCGGTAATATCATTTACCGCAAGCCTGCCACTCCGGGGATGGAAAACCGTAAGAAGGTGATTCTTCAGGCTCACATGGACATGGTTCCTCAGAAGAATAACGATACAGTGCATGATTTTGAAAATGATCCTATCGAGACTTACATTGACGGAGATTGGGTGAAAGCTAAAGGCACGACTTTGGGAGCCGATGATGGCATGGGTGTTGCCGCTATCATGGCTATCATGGAAGACAAGACGCTGAAACATGGTCCGTTGGAAGCACTGATTACTGCCGACGAAGAAACCGGTATGTTCGGTGCGTTCGGTTTGAAGCCGGGAACGGTAGACGGTGATATTCTGTTGAATCTGGATTCGGAAGAAGAAGGAGAATTGTATATCGGTTGTGCAGGCGGTGAAGACCTGACAGCAGTGTTGGAATATAAAGAAGTGGAAACAGATCCGGCTGACATTGCTTTGAAAGTTACCCTGAAAGGGCTGCGCGGTGGTCATTCAGGATTGGAAATAAATGAAGGACGTGCCAATGCCAACAAGCTGATGGCTCGTTTCATGAACCAGGTGATAACTTACGATGAGGCTTGCCTGGTGTCCTGGCAAGGTGGCAATATGCGTAATGCCATTCCTCGTGAATGTGAAGTGGTCATTACGGTTCCGGCTGAAGAAGAAGCGGACGTACTGGAATTTGTGCAGGAGTGCGAAGCATTGTGGAATGAAGAATATCATGTACACGAAACACCGATCAGCTTCAAGGCAGAACGGGTGGAATTGCCTGCGATGATGGTTCCCGATGAAATTAAAGATAATCTGGTGGATGCCATTTATGCTTGTCAGAATGGAGTGATGCGTATGATTCCTACTATCCCCGATACCGTGGAAACCTCTTCCAATCTGGCTATCGTTTCTATAGGTGGTGGCAAGGCGGAGATAAAAATCCTGGCCCGCAGTTCACGCGATTCCATGAAGGATTATCTGAATACTGCATTGGAAAGCTGTTTCTCTATGGCAGGTATGGAAGTAACCCGTTCAGGTGGTTATTCAGGCTGGGAACCCAATGTGGATTCTCCTATTCTGAAAGCCATGAAGGAGTCTTATAAGGCACAATTCGGTACGGAACCTGCTGTGAAAGTGATTCATGCCGGCTTGGAATGCGGTATCATCGGTGCGGTGGTTCCGGGATTGGATATGATTTCTTTCGGTCCTACCTTGCGTTCTCCTCACTCACCGGATGAACGCTGCTTTATTCCTTCTGTAGGCAAGTTCTATGATTTCGTGGTAGCTACGTTGGAAAATACGCCGGTAAAAGAATAGTCTTTAAGATCTTATAAAGATTTCGGGCGCGGATGATAGGGATTTCGTCCGCGCCTTTCTATTAATACTCCACTTTGTCACTTTTCTCTGTCCATTGCTGGAATGCCTTTATCGCCTCTTCCGCCAAAAGAACTTCGGAAGGCAGCTTGCGTGCCGAAGGCTTCAGGCTTAACTCATCATAGATAAAAGAGTCGTCAAACCCTATATTCTTGGCATCCGTCTTGTTGTTTGCATAATACATTTTATCCAGCCGTGCCCAGTAAATGGCTCCCAGACACATGGGACACGGTTCACACGAAGTATAAATTTCACATCCGCTCAAGTTGAATGTTCCCAGTTTGGTTGCCGCTGCACGGATGGCGCTGACTTCCGCATGGGCGGTAGGGTCGCATTGTGAGGTGACACGATTGGCTCCGGTCGCAATGATTTCACCATCTTTGGCAATTACGGCTCCAAAGGGTCCGCCGCCGTTTGCCACATTCTCTATAGAAAGCTCAATGGCTTTCCGCATTAATTCTTCTTTCTTCATAGTGGTTCTATTTCTTTAGTACAGAGCAAATATACGATATTTCCGGCTATATACTGCGGGAGAGGGCTTATTTTATTCGGAAACTGCCGCTTCATGTGTACACTTGTCGGTTTCTGCTACCATTGAGGTGATTATCAGTGCCTCCGGGGACATTGCCCTGTTTTTTGTTTCAGAAGCTTCAGCCTCTCCGCAAAAGCCCGTCAATAGGGCGAAGCGGCTGAAGGATTGCCTTTGGAAATTCCTTCAGCCCGATTATGGAAGCTTCAGTTTTTGGCTGTTCGGGATGTGTTTGTGGAAGTTTATTTTCTCTAGTGCTTTTATGCCTGTTGGAAATGATGTTATTATTAGGAAGAGTTTGCTTTGACTGCCTTTCAAAATTATCGTTTCATTTTAGTGAAGAAGTTGTATCACTTTAGTGATCAAATTATTTCACTCTAGTGGTGAAACTTCATCACTAGAGTGAAACGATAAATTTGAAAGGCAGAAAATACAAACTTATCCTGATGAAAAAGAATATGTTTCCGGTTGTGTCAGTTTGCTCATTTAGGGGTGCAATACGGTGACAAGTGCCTGGATATAGGACTTTTGAAGCATTGGGGAACCAATCTGTGCGGAGTATGCATACCCCCAGAGGGTGCGGCTGAAGGATTTTTTTTCGGGCTGAAGCATTTTCCGGTGTAATCCTTCAGCCGGAATGTCCACCGGCAAAGGGTTTGCGGAGAGGCTGAAGCTTTTGAAGGAATTTTCCTGTCCTTTTTCTTTGTATCACGAATTTGCTGAATACTCCTGGTTTTCCGTAATGCGCTGGTTTGGGCTAATACTTTGCACCCTTTCGGGTATATTATGCAAAAGAAGCTAATAAATTATACCCATTAGGGTGTAATTATCGTTGGTCTTGCTATATTTGTAAAAAAAACTCAGTACGAGCTAAAAGATTGTAGATATGAAAAACGCAATGCTTATATACTTGCTGGCAGGATGCCTATATCTGTTTTCCTGTACATCGGGGAAAGATTATCCTATAGCCATGAAACAGGCCATGAGTTGCATGGATGCCCGTCCCGACAGCGCTTTGGCTTTGCTGGAGACATTGGCGGACAGCATGTCCAATGCTCCTCAGGAGACACAAATGTATTATCGTTTGCTTACTATAAAAGCAGAGGACAAACTTTATATGCCGCATACCACGAACTCCGTTATTCTTTCCATCGTTGATTATTATCGGAAAAAGGGTGATAAGGAACGCTTGTTTGAATCCTATTATTATTTGGGAGGAACCTATCGGGACATGAACGATATTTCAAGGGCGCTGAAGGCGTATCATCAGGGCATAGAGGTTGGCGAGGATACGGAGCAAACGCTTTTGCAGGGAATGACCTACGGGCAGATGGGAATCTTGCTTGCTTATCAGGAACTTTATGATGAGTCCCGAAGTATGATGCGGAAAGCGCTGCGGTGTTACGGGGAACTGGGGGATTCGGTGCGCTATGCCAATACGTTGGCTACTTTGGCCCGGACGTATGACGGGAAAAATGAGACGGACAGTGCTCTTTATTATAAGGATAGTACTTTTTATTATTATAAGGAGTCTTACCGAATACTTCGAAAATTCAAGATGTATAGAAAAGCGGATGCGGTAGCCGGAGAAATGGGATGTTTTTATTATAGGAAAGGTTCAACGGTGTTGGCAAAGCAGACTTTATTGAAAGTGTTGCCTACTCAGTATAAGTCTGACAATGTATTGTTATGCTTGGGGCGTATATATAACAAGGAAGGATTGGCGGATTCCGCTCGCTATTATTGGGGAGAGGTGTTGAAATATGGAAATCTTCATAAACAGTGCTATGCTAATCTTTGCTTGGCGGAACTGGAAAAGACGCAGGGAAATGAGGTGCTGTCATTAGCTTATGACAAGCAATATAAAATATTACAAGATTCTATAAATGCTATAACTCGAACTGATGCGGTAGAGAAACTGCATCTGTCTTATAGCTTTCAGCACGAAGAACAGAAGAACCATCAGCTGGATTTGAAGAATGAAAGCTATTTAAAGAAAATCTATCTGCTTCTATTTGTTCTGCTGTTTTCCATAGCCTTGGGTGTTATTGTCATTCAGCGTATCCGTATCAGGAAGCAGGAAGCCATAGAGCAGGAAAAGCGTTTGCGGTTAATACAGGAAGAACAATATAAGCATAGCTTGGCCTATATGCGCGAGAACGAGCGGAAGTTGCAGGAAGTGGAAAGGCAATTGGTGAAAGCGGTTAAACAGAATGACACGCTCCGGCAGGAGCTGTTGCTCTCTCAGCGGAAGGTGTTGGAAACTTCCGGGCATCAAAGTGCCGCTTTGCTTTCCAACCGGGAGTTATTGAAAGATGCTTTTCGTCGGTCTGATGTCTATGCTTTCTTTCATCAAGCAGAGCAGGAGGAACTGAAAGTGCAGGAAGAGGATTGGGATGCGCTTCGCACGGCTATTGATATTGCCTATCCTCAATTCATTGAACGCCTGTATGAACTCTGTCCCAAACTGTCGCAAAGGGAACTCTATATATGCTACCTTATCAAGTTGTCTTTAAACTGTATGAGCATGACTCGCATCTTGATATGTACTCCTTCTGCCATTTCCCAAGCCCGTAAACGGCTTTATAAAAAGATGTCGGGACGAGATGGTACAGGAGAGGATCTGGATAAATTAATTGCTGATTTATAGGTAATTAGTGTGTTGTCAAATGTCTGTCAAATCATTTTTTGAACCTCTTTGAATCTTTTTATCTAGCTTTGCATCATCAATTTTAAATGATAATGCAATGATGAAAACAAAAAGATTAATAGTGATTTTATGCTGTTTTGTACTGGCTCTGTTTAGTACGGTGACTTATGCTGAAAAGATATCTATAAAAGATGGTTGGGCAAATGAAATTGATAACCGATCTCTATCTTCATGTCCTACCTTAATAAAAGAAGGAAATGCTCTTTTGGTTTTATCGGATAAAGTTTTGGAGAATTTATCCATTGCCATTACAAGTGAAGATGGACGGCAAGTGTATTTGGAATTGCCTAATGTAACAGTTGATACAGCATACGTTATCCCCATTGACTTGCTTCCGGCAGGCAATTACTGCATCACTGTGATGCAGGGTGCTAATTATGTGATAGGATATTTTCACGTGGGTTAAAAGGTAGATTATGTATCGTATTCTTCTCTATATAATATCAGTAACTGTGCTATTCCTTTGCAGTTGCAAGATGCAGACTGCGGAAACGGGAGTGGAGGAAGCATTGTCGAAAGCCGGAGGTAACAGGAAAGAGCTTTTCCAAGTGATTCGGCATTATCAGGATAGTGGTGACTCGTTGAAGTTGAAAGCGGCTCTGTTTCTGATAGAGAATATGGCAGATAAATACTATCTGACTGGCAATCTGATTAATGAATTTTATACTTTTATTGATTCCGTTTATCAGATAAAACAGCCGGAATATGACATCCCTGCCATTTATGATGCATTTGGGAATAAGGCAATATATAGAGATGAAAAGCCCCAAGTGAATTGGGATGTGCAGACTTTGTCTGCCGACTTTCTGATTCAGAACATTGAGGAGGCATTTGCCGTATGGGGTCGTCCGTGGAACAAACATCTCACTTTTGACGAGTTTTGCGAATGGATATTGCCCTATCGTGTGGCTACAGAAATACCCGAATCATGGCGAAAACTGTATAGGGAACGCTTTGAACCGCTGTTGCAGTCGGACACTATTCAAACAGCCAAGCAAGCTTGTACGATTATTAATAATGAGTTGATAAAACTTCCTATTCATATTGCTTTGGATGCGGTGTTGCCAATTAGTTTGCGCCCCAGTACATTGGCTGATATTAAGTTTGGTCTATGTAATGACTATGCAAACTTGGCACTCTTTGCTATGCGGGCTTCAGGTGTTCCGGTAGCAGTAGAAAATGTACCACACTGGGGACGGGGAAATAATTCGCATGTATTTAATGCCGTTTATGATAATGATGGAACTTGGCATGATTTTTCGGGAGCAGAACAGAATCCGGATGAACATTTAGTCCGTTTCCGTTATGAAATACCAAAAGTATATCGAAAGACATACGGTAAACAGGATGGCTCGTTGGCTATGCAATGTGGAAATGAGGATATACCCGATTTCTTTAAGAACCCTTATATTCAGGATGTAACACAAAATTATTCATTTGTTGAGGCAAAAGATATTATCGTTCCTTTACCTGATAAAACAGATAGGAAGTTTGCTTATTTATGCGTATTTGATCGGACAGGATGGATACCGGTTGCGTGGGGAAAGGTATTTGGAAAAAGACAAGTGTCATTTAATGCGATAGGCCCAAACATTGTTTACCATTCTGCTTTATATACTGACGGTGCTTTGCAATTAACAGGCGCACCTTTCTTATTGGATACCTTAGGACGAATAACAAAGTATATGCCGCAGAAAGAGAAAATGGATTATGTACTGGAACGTAAAAATCCTCCTGCCGATAATTTGATGTATCTGCCTCCCACTATGCCGGGTAGTAAGTTTCAAGGAGCAGACAATCCTGATTTTCAGAATGCTGTGACTTTTCATACTATTGAGAAAGAGCCTGATTTTAAGTATACCACAGTAGCTTCAGCCAGTCAAGCGATGGTAAAGTATGTGCGCTATCTTTCTTCTGATAAAACGTGGGGCAATATGAGCGAAGTGGAATTTTATGCTGAAGGTTCGGACTTGCCGCTGAAAGGAAAAGTGATAGGCAAGTATCTTCCCAGTATGTATTATCCGCGAAACGGGGCTGCTAATATGTTTGATGGTGATCCATTGACTTTCTTTCATAGCAATGATACGCTGAGTTGGGGTGGATTGGAATTGGAACAGCCTACAGCCATTTCTCGAATCCGATATATTATTCGTAATGATGATAATGGCATCCGCAAAGGGCATGAGTACGAACTATTATATATGGATAATGGCAGTTGGAAATCATTGGGCAAGCAGATTGCAGTAGAAGATGATAGTTTGTTGTACAAAGATATTCCTAAGGGAGCATTGTATTGGCTCCGAGATTATACAAGAGGGCACGAAGAAAGAATATTTGAGATAAAAGATAACAGAGTAATTTGGCATTAATGATTATGGAAACACTAAGAACTTCATCATATATAATTCCTATTAAATTGGAAAAAGGCAATGGAAAGTATATGCTCTTTCATGGATATACTGGAGCCATTGATATAATAGACGAAAGCATCGTATTACAATTGAAGGACAATAACGTAAAAGCTTTTTCGGACGAAACGACTCGTATTTTGCGGAAAAGAGGCTATATTACAAACAAGACGAAGGAAGAAGAAATTGAATATGTAGAGAGAATAGCTCATGCATTACACAAAAAAGATAAACTTTTATATAAAAGTTTTACATGGATTGTGACATACAATTGCAATTTCAGATGTCCTTATTGTTTTGAGAAAAGAGAAAACAAGGATTCATTGCATTAAATTGTATTTACTAAAGCACGAGTGGATCAAACTTTTGCTGCGATGAATGAAATAGAATCTAGAAAGAAATTGCAAAATCCGATAATAACATTGTATGGAGGTGAGCCTTTATTAAAAGAAAACAAAGAAATTGTAACATATATCGTTCAGGAAGGGAAAAAAAGAGGATATAAGTTTCATGCCATAACTAATGGTTACGACCTTGATTCATATTTAGATTTAATGGCTCCTGATTTAATTTGCTTGCTTCAAATTACAATTGATGGTACAAAAAATATACATAATCGGAGAAGAAAACATTTTGAAGATCCAAATACTTTTGATAAAATCATCTTTAATATTGGGTTGATTTTTCAACATGAGTTAAATGTGGATATTCATATAAGGGTAAATATAGATAGTAGTAATTTAGAAGATTTCAAAACTCTATATTCTAATTTCAATCAAATGGGTTTCTTAGCTCATGAAAATTTTAAAATATATTCTGCATTAGTACAAGATAATAAGGAAATTAAAGGAAAAGATAAAAATGATATGGATTTTTTATCTGAATCTGAATATTTAGAAAGGAACGAGAATATGGATACAATTGTTTCGTGTGCAGGATACAATGCAATTTATAAAAAAATTCAATATGCTTTTATAACTAAAAAGTCGATGCCATTAACTGCTGTGCATTGTACCGCTCAAATAGGAGAATATGTATTTTCGCCTTTAAAAGAAATCTATCCATGTTGGGAAGTCGTTGGAGATAAAAATTATCAGATAGGAACTATTGGACCCCATTCGATTATATGGAATAAGGACGAGGTGGAAAAATGGCATTCTCATGATGTCTCTTCTCTATCCTGTAAATATTGCAGATATGTTTTTTTGTGTGGTGGAGGATGTTTAGCTATGAAAAATAATCAATGTCTATTATTTCAAAAAATGATAATAAAAGCTGCAAATGCTGTGTTTGAAAGTACTTGCACTGATATGTTTAATAAATAATTTTTTAGTTATGCTTAAAGAAGAGATTCTTTCACTAAATTCTGATTTTTCAGAGTTTGATCTTCTACAATTAGAAGATCGACTAGAAACCGACCCTTTAGCAGTCGGTGGATTATTGGATTTAGTAAATGAGGACACTCCTATGCCAACTTGTTGGTTCAGATGTCCTCATTTACAAAGTTGCGATTTACAGTGCTAAATGCTGTATTTAAAAATGTGCTAAAAGATATGTGATAATATAGAATACGTTTTTGGGTTTTTAGTATTAAAGTTTTACGGAAAGTAGAAAGATACTTTTTTCTAATTCAAATAACGTCTGCTATGATCTTATTTAGCACACTCTTTTCTAAATGGTCATTAGATTTTTATTGAAAGTTGACGAATATATGTCTTCTAAGATAAAATATAAAGTGTGATAGCAAATATTTTAATAATAAAAATTCTAATGACCACTTTTAATTTGCACAAAGGACCATCTAGAGTATATAATTCCCTAAGACGATAATCAATATGAAGTTAGTAAAGGTGTTTTTTTTATATCGTATAATGTATTTAATAGTTTGCGTCTATTGGTTTTCCCCTTTGAAAATAGTAGCACAAACGACAATAAAAGGTTCTGTTAAAATAGACAATGTTCAGGAAGGGGTCTATGCATCTATTCAACTATTACATACCGATTCTACGTTTGTGCAAGGAACCATAACAGATAGTATTGGTAATTACTATTTATCGGATATATATGCCGGTGATTACCTGCTTTTAATAAGTTCCATGGGATGTGTTCCACAGTGGTATACCTTCGTTATGGGAAATCAAGATAAAGAACTGCCTTTATTTACGCTAAAAGAAAATAATGTATTATTGAATGAAGTGATAGTAAAAGCATCTTCTTTTGTTCGTCAAAAAGACCGCGTTCTGATTATTCCTAACGAACAACAAAGAAAGCATGCTTCTACTGGATATGATTTACTGTATAACCTGATGATTCCAGGAGTATCTGTCGATATACGAAAAGGCAGGATAAATACTTTTTTAGGAGAAGCAACTCTTTACATTAACGGGCAAAAGGCAGACTATAGGGAGATACGTGCGCTTCGTCCTGCCGACATTGAGAAGATAGAGTATATTGATATGCCTACGGGAAAGTATGCAGGTGACAGAATTTCTATTAATTATATTTTGAAAGAGAAAAATACAGGTGGTTATGTAACATTGGACGGAACACAGACGGTCGGTTATTTAGGCGGAGATTATAATGCCAGCTTAAAAATCAATCATAAAAATACAAGTTATATATTGTTTACTGGTCATTCCATGGAATGTAACGATGGTGTACGCACAGATAAAGAAGAAACTTTTTATTTTACGGAACAGGAGATAAATCGTACGAACCGTATGGATGATGCCAAATTGAAGAAAAATAACCAATATGTACAGTTAAATATCAATAATAATAGCGAAAAGCGAATATTGGCAGGAAATATTTCATTCGTCCGTCAGGATATACCCGAAAATTATAACAGCAGTACGTTGTCGTATGTTGACGCATCATTCGATACTATACACTCATATAGCGAAACAACTCAATCCAGTTTAATGCCAAGTCTAAACTTGTACGGGAATTTCCAATTAGGACAAATGCAGTATTTGGATGTTGATTTAAGAGCGACTTATACAAATAACGACTATAAACGCAGATATAATGAGAATAATTATTATTCTTATACAAAAGTGGACGAAGACTGGTATAGTATTAATTTTTCAACAAATTATAACTATGAATTGAAACATAACAATTCATTTGGTTTGAATTTTATACATTCACATTTTATTTCTTCTTCTAATTATCAAGGAGATTTTAATAATTGGAGTCATTTGTGGACAGCGGAAACCTTATTAATGGGGCAATATAATCAGAGCTTTGGGAAAGTTTATATGAGTTTACAAATTGGAGGGGATTTGCTTCAATATCGTTTGCATGGGCATGATTTGAAACGGTACTTGTCACCTCATGCCAATATTTTGTTGAATTTTCAGATAAAGGATGGACATTCTTTGATGTATGGGTTGCATACAGGAAACTCCAATTTACCAATGGAATTGTTAGGTAACGTAAATCAAAATGTAGACTCCTTGTCAATCAGACGCGGTAATCCGTATTTAGATAAAACTAACTATTACAACAGTTATTTGGTATATCGTTTTCATAAAGAGAAAATTAATTTGCAAGTGACTGGTTATTATTGGGGAGCAATCAATAACATCTTTAGTAATTACTATATTGAAAACAACAAGTTGATCAACAGTTTCCATACTGATGGAAATTTCCATCAATTGAAGGGGGCAATTGCTGTTACTTATAAAGTAAAGCCCGATTTTCATGTTATGCTATCAGGATTTTATCGTTACAATAAGATTACAGGAAAAATGGAAGCTAGCAGAAGTGAATGGGGAGGCAGCGTAGATGCAAATTACTATTGGAAAAATTTTACTTTTAATATACATTGTAAATCAACTGAAAAAACATTGGGGAATTATCCGGCTTTCAAAAATACTCCTGCCACTTACGGTGCATTTATACGTTGGAAACGTAATAATTGGACAGGAGAGGTTGGTACGGACAACACATTCAGTAGACATAATCGGAATGTAATGTATCTGAATACAGATGTTTATTGTTTTCATAACAGATCATATAGCGAAACATTTCAGCAAACGGGATATGTCAAGCTGGTCTATACTTTCGACTTTGGTAAGAAGACATCTCACGAGAACAATAGTGTAGACAAAACAATCAACAGTGCAATTTTAAAGGTGGAATAGTCATGAACTTGTATAACAATATCCTTATTCATCCGTTATTTTCTTCTACACAGGAAAAAAGGTTTCTTTTATCCTGCAATGGACGATATTATGAGGCGAGTCTTGCTGTTGTGGAATTAGTAGAAACATTGCAACAATATCAAACGGAAGAAGAAGGGATTGCTGCTTATATCCATAGGAAAGAAGGAAAATATACGCAGGAACAAGTGCAGCAAGTCATCAATAAGTTTATTAAACCTCTGTTTGCAGTCAAAGAGAAGAAGCGTACTTTTCTCTATGAAAAGGAATTATTTAGTGCGGTAACCATAGATAAGTTTTCGGATCTGTTCCGTTTCTTATTCAATAAGGTATGTATGGCAATTGTTTTGTCTATTACCATTCTATTGGATATGTATTTTTTTCTTGCTACTGATGATTTATTATTATTCAATAATAAAGTAACCGTTTATGTAATCGCAGGGCTATTTGTCTTTATGCTCATGTCTTCGTTTTTCCATGAATTGGGACATGCTTCCGCTTGCAAATATTTTGGTTTACGTCACGGTGCTATAGGCTTCGGGCTTTATTTAAACTTTCCAGTCCTTTATACGAATGTGACAGAGGTGTGGAAACTAAATCGAATGCAACGTTGTGTGGTAAACATTGCCGGCGTTTACTTTCAAAGTTTTTGGCTACTTGTTTTGTTGATAGCCTTTTTACTGACGAATGATGATATGTTGCGTTATCTTATTCTCATTCTTAATTTGGGATTTCTGATGACTTTGAATCCTTTTTTTAAGTTCGATGGGTATTGGATTGCGTCCGATATACTGGGTGTACCCAATTTGCGCGCCCGTTCATTGGAACTTCTAAGTTATTGGTATAAGCGCATTTGTAAATATCCAATAGAGAAGAAACCTTATTTGCTGCAAATCCGTTCCTTGGAAAAATACGGTTTGTTGTTTTATTCTATTGTGGTGAATCTGTTTATGGGATTCTATTTCTTTTATATCATTCCAAGGTTCTTTTATCGGTTTGTACATACATTTCCTGATAAAGCAAACGAATTGATTCTTTATTTGTCTAATAACATGACACCTCCGTTTGCATTGTTACGTAATATCGGTTCGCAATTGCTCTTTTTGATGTTAATAGGATACTTTTTGTACAGACTGGTAACTCCTTTAGTGAAGCGATATGTCGGCAGGTAAACTTTCTCTTTCCCGTCCGGCATGTGTAGGGATGGCTTTGCTGGTATTAGCGATAATGGCAATGCTTTTGTTCCGGATGGAAGACAACTATCATATAGGTTTGCTGCTATCGGCATGCGGTTTGGCATGGGTAGGGGCATTGCCCTTTCGCCAATGGACACGGATAGATTGGATTCTTTCTCTTATTACGGTGTATGAATTGTTTTCATGCTATTGGGCAGAATGTATGGCACCGGCAATCTTTCCGGCATTCTATGCTGTTTTGGGTTGGACGGTTTACTTTCTGCTTCGTCGGATATTGGCTGAAGGATCTATCTTTTATTGGGTGGTAGAAGGAGGACTTATCCCGATAGGAATAGCTTTGTTGTTGGCTATTGGAAGTTTTTATGTTTTTCGTCATTCTGTATTAAATGCCGGGTTTGCGGATACTTATCATTTCCGTTTTCTGTTTCGTCCATTGGGCTATATTACGAATGTATGGGCAGAAGTATTGCTCATTCTTTTAGGATGGATATGTCTTGCGCGACGTTATTCTGCCCTATTCATTTTTCTATGTGTACTGGCAATTCTCTTTTCTTTTTCAAGGGGGGCTTATATTTCTTTGGGCATTTATTTATTGGCGGGGCTTTTGTGGATGGAAACAAAACGGGAAAAAATACGTTTGCTGGCAGTCGGTTCGACAGCCATTGTTTTGACTGCTTGTTTTCTTCCACAGGAAATGAAAACAACTTTGCAAATGAACCGTACGGTTTCCCAGCAACAAAGTACGGAAGGACGGATTGATGCTGCACACGCTGCTTGGAACGCATTTCGTGAACGTCCGTTACTGGGCTATGGAAGTGGTAATTTTACTTATGCCATAGACCATGCCATGAATCAGGACAGTACGCATGCTTTTACATCGTTCGCGCCAAATATTATAGTGCAATTGTTGGTAGAGAAAGGAATCTTGGGTGTAATGTTTTATCTGCTGTTGACGGTAGTGGTACTACATTTTATATGGAAACATAGGCAACGGTCGGAGTGTAGGATTATAGGTTGTGTCCTATTGGCCTTGCTGGCAAAAGAAATGACCCAGGCCACATTATTGTGTGTGCCTTTTACATTCTTTATGCTCTATGTGTTGCTGGCTTTCTTGCAGAGTGGGGAAGTAGTGATGGAGGAGAAGAGGGAGAGAAAGGCGTCAGGCTATATACTTCCGGCTGTGGCACTGGTTTGTTTCATTGCTTGGAATACTCCTTCCTTGCAATCTATGGAGGCTACCCCCCAATGGGTGAACAAGGCTATAGAAGAGATGGCACTTTATAAAAACGATGGTAAAACGGAACATTTGAGTGAAGCGGCAAAAGCTTTGGAGGAAGCGTCGGAAAGGCGGCCGGAGGATTTGCAAATCACCTATTTACAGGCCCGTCTCCATTGTGCTAAAAAAGAAACAGGTGAAGCCGAAACATTATTGAACGGGCTTGTTGCGGCTTATCCGAAAAATTCGCTTTATCTGGCCTCTTTATCAGATGTACAATACCGGCAAGACAAGAAAGAACTTGCTTTGCAATCGTTTGTGAATGCCGTCCGTTATATGCCTCGTTTGTTGACGAATGAACGTATCAGAAGGTGGGAACAAACTGATACGTTATTTTATCAGAACTTGCGTGACAGACTTTGGCTTCTCCGGCCTGCATCGGGAGATACTCCGTCTGATTATGCTCGCTATGGTTACATTGCCCGCTGGTGTGGCAATCCTTCTGCCGATACATATTTGCGGAAAGCTGTTGCGGCTTTGCCGAATCTGGCTACACCTTGGCATTTGCTGGGTGATGACCGGAAATATCGATTATTACTATTTGGCGCTTTTCGTAAAGAGCTTGATACTGCTGAACTGCCTGAAGAACAAGAACTGACTGACGAACTTATGCTGGAAATGGCTTATTCCGCTAAGTTTAAAAATTGGTATGGCTGCCCATTGATAACTCTCCAATAAACCTGTTTTCCTTCCCTGTTTTAGTTATTTTAATTAAAACGTGTGCAGTCTTTCAACATCTATTTCGTTTCTTTGTTAAAAGGATACTGAGTATGAACTAAAAGATTGCAACTATGAAAATTCGGTATTATTCGTTGATCGTGTTGCTGGTAATGAGCGTATTGGCTCCTGTCCAGGCACAGACATACGATAAAATGTGGAAAGAACTGGAAGTGTTGGAGCAAAAGGATCTGCCCCAATCGGTTATTTCCGGAGCAATGAAAATCTACGATAAAGCAAAAGCGGAACAGAATGTACCGCAAATGATGAAAGCCTATCTCACTGCCATGCAGTACCGTTCCCTTTTAACGCCCGATAACTTGAAGGTAGATATGAAGGGGCTGGAACAATGGGCTTCCCGAACCGGCAGTGTGGAGGACAAAGCTATATTGTATTCCATTCTGGGGGAAATGACGATGACCGACAGTATAAAAAAAGGATTTGATTATCTGCAATTATCCTTGAAAGACAAAGATAAGTTATTGCTTGTCCCGGTTGAGAAGTTTAAACCTATGGTAAAGGTGGGGGAAGCAAGCAAACGGTATTTCCGTGATAATCTGTACAACCTGCTGGCACATCGTGCCATACAGATCATGCAGCAGTACAGGTGGCAGGCGGCCTCTAAAGCAAATCAGACAAACAGCCTGCCTGCGGATATGACGGATATGGATCGGTTTGTGACTTATCAGTTTGTCCCCGTCTCTGATTGCGACCTAACAGCAGCTGTCATGCAGACTTATCAGTCCTTGCTGAAAGCATACGATACGGAAACGGAGCGCGAGGGTTGGTTGCTGACCGGGATAGATGCATTGAATTACCTGTACCGCCATTTTTCCGGAAACTTCTCGAATGACGTATGCCAACAGGAACTCCGGAAGTGGATGCATACTTATCCGGCTGTGAAAACAGTTCCTGAAGCTTATCTGGCTTTGGCACAATTCCTACAGTATCAAAATAATCAGGTAGAGCGCTTGCGGATAGTTCGTGAAGGAATAGCCGGATACCCCCGTTACGAAGGGATCAACCAGCTGAAGAATATAGAACGAGAAATTCTGAATGCAAGTCTTTCACTGGAAATAGCTACGGCTTACCCGGGTGAACAGCAGTCGGTGAAGGTGAATTATAAGAATCTTACCGGCATCACCCTGCAACTCTATAAGGTGAATTTACCCGTTACCTCTGCCGTATTGCAGAACCGGACTGCCGGCTTTGAAAGTAAATATGCCCGTTTGCAACGCGAGGAGCATTTTTCTTTGAAACCTACTACAGATTATTTGAATGTCGATACCACCCTGACCATGCAGGCTCCGCAAGCGGGAATTTATTTCTTAAAGGCTGTGCCCGATGGCAAGAAGGGCGTTTCGGACGGAACATTGATGTATGTCACCGCTTTAAAGACCATTTACCGTCCGCTGCCGGATGGCGCGTTGGAGCTGGTGGTGGTAGATGCAGGGAGCGGACAGCCGGTTTCGGAAGCGGAAGTAACCGTTTATACGGAGAAGGGGGGAGGATATGCTCCCCAACAGACTTATCAGGCGGATAAACAGGGTACGCTGAAACTGGATTTCCTGAAAGGTAAAAGATACGGGTACAATGCACATACGGCGGCTGATAATGCGATGCCCATCTTGAATCTTTGGAAAAACGATTATTACTATCAAGAGAGCAAGAGGAAAGAAGTTTTGCAATTATTTACCGACCGCTCCGTTTACCGTCCCGGTCAAACCGTATATGTATCCGGCTTGGTTTATGAGATGGAAAAGGATTCTACGCGTGTGCTGGCAGATAAAAAATATGCGGTATCCCTGTATGATGCGAATAATAATGAAACAGGAAAAGTAGAAGTGAGGACGAATGGGTTTGGCTCGTTCAGCGGACGGTTTGTTTTACCCTCTCCTTGCCTGACCGGTTATTTTAGCTTGCGTGTGGCCGATACTTCTGTCAGTTTTAAGGTAGAAGAATATAAACGTCCCACCTTTGATGTCACGTTTGAGCCCGTGAAAGTGGAGTATCAAGTAGGTGACTCTATAGAAGTGGTGGGTATGGCAAAGACTTTTGCCGGTGCGCCTGTGCAGAATGCCAGGGTACACTATAATATATCTCGTTCCTATGCCTGGTTCTGGCGGTTTATGGGCAGAGGTTCAGCCCGTTGGGAGGGAGAGGCAATGACCGATGCGGATGGTAAGTTCAGCGTTCCGGTGCATTTTGAAATAGACTCGGACAGGGGAGAATCTCCGTTGTGGTATTATACGTACAACATACAGGCGGATGTGACGGATGGTGCAGGTGAAACACAGCAAGCTAATTTGTCATTGCCTTTAGGAAGCACTTCAATGGTGCTGAATATGGATAATCTGCCCGATAATTTGGTGAAAGAAAAGAAGCTGGAAATAAAACTGACAGCCATGAATCTTTCGGGTGAGCCGGTAGATACTCCGGTTACTTATCAGGTAGTCGAGATGGAGAAGCAGAAAGACGGTCAGGAAAAAGAAGGCAGAAAGGTATTGACCGGTACGGTGGAAGCTAACAAGAGTTTTATTCCTGAGGCTATTTATGCCCTGCCTTCCGGTAATTATCGTTTGAAGCTTTCGGCTAAGGATACGCAGGGCAGAGAGTGTACGGCATTTAAGAATTTCCTTCTGTTTTCATTGAATGACAAGCGTCCGCCCTTCGTGATAACGGATTGGTTCTATCAGGATGGTCTGGAATTTGATGCAGCATCTCCCGCGACTATATATATAGGTAGCAGCGAAAAGAATGTCTATCTGCTTTATGATGTGTTTGCAGGCAACAAGCGCTTGGAAAGCAAACGTATACAGCTTTCGGACTCGGTGGTCAGTTTCCGCTTCCCTTATAAGAAGGAATATGGTGACGGCATTCTGGTAAGTATGGCATTTGTGAAAGATGGCAGACTTTACAGTCATAATGCACGGATTATGAAACCGGCCCCTGAGAAGAAGTTGCAGCTGAAATGGACTACGTTCCGTGACAAACTCCGTCCTGGACAGCAAGAGGAATGGAAACTGACGGTACTTTATCCGGATGGAAGCCCGGCTGAGGCTGAAATGCTGGCTACTATGTATGATGCTTCTCTGGATAAAATCTATAGTGCACATAAGTTGGACTTTGGAGTGGACTTTCATTATGTGGTTCCTTTGACTTATTGGAATACATCCTATATGCGGAATGCTTATTTGTATGTTGATTTCCCGTTGAAGAGGCTCCGTGCGGTTCCTTTGGAATATAGTGAATTGATCATTCCATCTACAGGAAGAATGGAGGCTATGGTGGTAGGTTACGGAGGCAGTCCTCGTGCCACTCTTGCAGGAGCTTTGAAGATTAGAGGCAGGAGTGCCGCAAATGCTGTGATGAACCAGGAGGCTGTTACTGATATGGTGCTCCAGGAAGAAATGGTAGAAACATCTGCACAGGAAAAGGTAGAAATGGGCAGTTCTGAAGAACTGGCAGAAACGGGTGATATACAGATACGTGAAAACTTTGCGGAAACGGCATTCTTTTATCCACAGCTCCGCACCAATGAAAAAGGTGAAGTCAGTATTTCCTTTGTACTGCCCGAAAGCCTTACCCGATGGAAGTTTATGGGCTTGGCACATACCCGGAATGTGGATTATGGAAAGATAGAAGCTACCGCTACTGCCAGCAAGGAGTTTATGCTTCAGCCTAATATGCCCCGCTTTGTCCGCGTGGGAGATAAAGCGAATATTGCCGCTTCACTGATGAACCTGTCGGACAAGGGAGTGAAAGGGACTGTCCGCATGGAATTGTTCAATCCGGAAACAGAAAAGGTATTCTATTCACAAAAACAGAAGTTTGATGTGAAGGGAGGAGAAACCGGGCATGTGAACTTTACTTTTGAAGTGAGTGACAAATATGCGGTAATGGCATGCCGGATGGTAGCGGATGGAGATACCTTCAGTGATGGAGAACAGCGTTACATCCCCGTTCTGACAGACAAACAGTGGGTGACGGAAACCGTTCCTCTGAACGTGAATGGGGAAGGTGCGCATACTTTCTCTTTGGAAAACCTGTTTAACAAGCATAGCAAAACGGCTTCCGAACAACGGTTGACCGTAGAATTTACTGCCCATCCGGCTTGGTATGCCGTGCAGGCTTTGCCTGTAGTGGCTCATCCTCAGAATGAAGATGCTCTTTCCTGGGCTACCGCTTATTATGCCCATTCATTGGCTGCATATATAGTCAAAGAAAATCCCCGTATCAAGCAAGTCTTTGATAGCTGGAAGGCTCAAGGTGGCACGAAGGAAACTTTTATGAGCAATCTGCAAAAGAATCAGGAACTGAAAAATATCCTGCTGGCTGAAACTCCCTGGCTGGCAGAGGCTACCAATGAAGCCGAACAAAAACAGCGTATCGCCACTTTGTTTGACCTGAATACAATGAATAGCCAACTGGCTGTTTCTGTAGAGAAACTGGGAGAATTGCAAAATGCCGATGGCGCATGGAGTTGGTATAAAGGTATGCAAGGCAGCCGCTATGTAACTACTCAGGTAATGGAAATGCTGGTCCGGCTGAATGCATTGACTCATCAGGATGCTGACAGCCGGATGCAGCCTATGATTCAAAAAGGGTTCGAGTATTTAGGCAAGCAGGCAGCCGAAGAGTATAAGTCCATGAAAGAAGCTGAAAAGAAAGGGGCTGTCGGTATCCGTCCGTCAGAGCAGGTTCTCAGGTATTTGTATATCTGTGCTTTGGATGGCAAGGCTCCGGTTGATGAAAAGGTGAACCGGTATTTCATAGACAAGTTGTCCGGTGAGGGAAAAGAACTGACGATTTATGGAAAGGCGTTGGGAGCTATCATCTTGCAGCAGGCCGGTAAGGTGGCAGAAGCCAGGCTGTTTATGCAGTCATTGATGGAGTATTCTGTTGTGACGGATGAAATGGGGCGTTACTTTGATACTCCTAAAGCCCGATATTCATGGTTCAGTTATAAAATTCCGACTGAAGTGGCTGCTATGGAAGCTATACAGCGTATAACAAAAGATACGAAAGCGATCGATGAAATGAAACGCTGGCTGTTGAAGCAGAAACAGACACAGACTTGGGAAACGCCGATTGCCACGGCTGATGCGGTGTATGCATTGATGGCTACAGGAGCTTCGGATTTATTGGCAAATACAGGAGGAGTAGAGATTACTTTAGGTAAAGAAGTGATCCGGACTCCGGCAGATGATGCCATCGGTTATATCAAGAAGACGGTGTCCGGTGATGTGATGAATATCAAGAAAGTAAGGGTAGATAAAGAAGGAACCGGAATGGGTTGGGGAGCCGTTTATGCCCAATATCTGGAAAGTATGGATCAAATAGGTGAGCAGGGAAACGGATTGTCTGTCAGCCGTCAATTATATAAAGGAAATGAGGCTTTGAATGAATCAGCTCCATTGAAGGTTGGCGATAAGATTACCGTTCGCCTGACTGTGAAGGCTGACCGTGATATGGATTTTGTTCAGATCAAGGATGACCGTGCAGCTTGTATGGAACCGTTACAGGCAGTTTCGGGATTCCGTTGGGGTAACGGGCTGGGATATTATCAGGCTACCAAAGATGCTTCGACTCAGTTCTTTATCGATCAGATGAGAAAAGGAACTTATGTGATAGAGTATCAGGTGTATGTGAACCGGACAGGAGAATATCAGGCTGGAATTGCAACTGTTCAGTCTGCTTATGCTCCGGAATTCGGAGGGCATACGGGAGGATATCGGGTGATGGTGGAATAAAGACACGGGATGTCTGGAATTAATTGTGTGATTTCATAAAAAGTAAGTTAGCTTGCTAACTTACTTTTTTCTTATGCTTCTGCCGTCCACCCATTCTAGTCTTATTTCAAAACCATCTTCAGCCGTGCCATAAAAATAGCGGCCTGAAACGGATGGATATTCAATTATAAATGTATAACCATCTGAATAATATAGATACAACCAACCGTTTTGAATTTCCCAGTCAAACTTATATACCCTATAAAGTTCATCATTATAGTAACAGCGTTCTTCCGTACCTACACCATGATCTGTGAAAGCACCTGAGGTGAATGTGATGTAACTGTAAAGAGGTTCTCCATATCGGTCTTCAAATCCCATATCGCCCCACCAAGTCTTACCGTATAATCCTGAAATGTCAAATCCTCTTTCCTCATCGCTTTCACATGAAGAAAAACTTATCATTGTAATCAATGCAATGGCAACGAACCAGTAATGTTTTACTATTTTCATAATTTATCTGATTTTTAATGCGGGACAAAGATAAAGGTTATTCATAAGATAAAATAAATTATAGGCTGAAAAAATGGGTAAAGGATGTTTTTTGTCTATCTTTGCTATCTAAAAAGCATAAAATAATTGTATGAAACATATTATACTGATAGTAAGTTTGTTAATGGGAGTGACTTTGGGAGTACAGGCACAACCCAAAGCATTATTTGATAAGACAACGCATGAATTTGGAACTATTTTATGGAAAAATCCGGTGACGGCAACCTTTAAAATCACTAATAAAGGAGATAAACCTTTAGTGATATCTAATGTGACAACGTCTTGTGGCTGCACGGTTGCTGATTGGACCAAAGAACCGATTGCACCGGGAAAGACCGGGATTGTCAGTTCTACTTTTGACGCCAAAGCCATCGGACGTTTTCAGAAGAGCGTAGGCATTTATTGCAATGCCTCGAATAAACCTATCTATCTGGCTATCCGGGGAGAGGTAACAGCCGATCCTAAGAATTACACTTTCACACATCCTTTTCAAATTGGCGCTATTCGTCTGGATAAGGAAGAAATAGAGTTTGAGGATGCCAATAAAGGTGATAAACCGACTATGGAATTGTTGGTTGCCAATACGTCAGATAAACTATATACCCCTGTGCTGATGCATTTGCCTCCTTACCTCAGTGCTGTTGCAACTCCGGAAAAATTAGGAAGGGGACGTACGGGTAAAATCAAGATCACTCTTGATACGGATAAGCTGCCTAAATTGGGCTTGACAACAGCTTCTGTTTATCTATCCCGTTTTCCGGGAGATAAGGTAGGAGAGGAAAATGAAATTCCGGTTTCTGCCATATTATTGCCGGATTTCTCGCATATCAGCCAGCAGGAACGCTTGAATCCGCCTGCCATTCATCTTTCTGCCAAAGAGTTGCAGATGGGAGAACTGAAAAGCGATGAAAAGAAAGCACATACGATTATTGTTAAGAATGTAGGAAAATCTAATCTGGAAATTCTTGATTTGCAGGTGTTTAATTCTGCTTTGGGGGTCCAGTTGAAGAAACGTGTCTTGAAACCGGGTGCGTCTACCAAGTTGAAGATTACTGCTTTCGGTCAAAATTTGAAGAAAGTAAAGGGTACTCCGCGTGTCTTGATGATAACCAATGATCCTAACAATCCGAAGATAATTATAAAAGTAAAAGTAACCTCAAAAAAATAGCTATGGAACATCCTGAAAATAGTGAAGAATATAAGGGATTGACAGTGAACAAAGGTATTGAGCAACCATCTATTGTGAATCCTTATTTGAAACTACGTAAAAAACCTCGTCGTCGTGAGTTTTCCGTAGGTGAATATGTAGAAGGCATCGTAAAAGGTGATGTGACCGTATTGAGTCAGGCGGTTACTTTGGTGGAGAGTGTAAAACCGGAACATCAGGCTATTGCCCAGGAAGTGATAGAGAAGTGTCTGCCTTATTCCGGAAATTCTATGCGAATCGGTATCAGTGGTGTGCCCGGTGCCGGCAAGAGTACATCTATTGATGTATTTGGATTGCATGTGCTTGAGAAGGGAGGAAAATTAGCTGTTTTAGCTATTGATCCCAGTAGTGAGCGTTCTAAAGGCAGTATTTTGGGAGATAAGACCCGCATGGAGAAACTATCCGTCCATCCGAAGTCTTTTATACGGCCTAGTCCGTCGGCAGGTTCGTTGGGAGGGGTAGCTCGTAAGACTCGTGAAACGATCATACTTTGTGAGGCGGCGGGCTTTGATAAGATTTTTGTTGAAACGGTTGGAGTAGGGCAGAGCGAAACGGCAGTGCATTCTATGGTGGATTTCTTTTTGCTGATCCAACTGGCCGGTACTGGTGATGAATTGCAGGGGGTTAAGAGAGGTATCATGGAAATGGCGGATGGAATTGTTATCAATAAAGCCGACGGCAGCAATATTGAGAAAGCAAAACTGGCTGCCAGTCATTTCCGCAATGCTTTACATTTGTTTCCTGCTCCTGATTCGGGCTGGAGTCCTAAAGTAATGACGTATTCCGGCTTTTATGGTATTGGAATTAAAGAAATCTGGGATATGATCTATGAATACTTCGCTTTTGTGAAAGCGAATGGTTATTTTGAATATCGCAGAAATGAACAGGCCAAGTATTGGATGTATGAGTCTATCAACGAGCATTTGCGTGATAGTTTCTATAATAATGAAAAGATAATTTCTATGTTGGCTGCAAAAGAGGAAGAGGTGCTGAATGGCAAACTGACTTCGTTTGTTGCTGCCAAAAAGTTATTGGATGCTTATTTCTCAACCTTGAAATAAGGTTTTGCTACCAACAGGCAAAACAAAAAACGCAGATTATGATTATTCATTAAATCTGCGTTTTTTTTATTGTCTGTGGTGGATGAAATTAGATAGAAAGTTCGTGAAGTACATTCACCAATTCTCTGTCTATAGGCTTGTCGTTCTTTATAGCTTTAGCGAAAGGTACATAAACAATCTTATCATCATCAATACCAATCATTACATTACGTTGTCCTTCCAATAGTGCTTGGATGCTGGCCACTCCCATACGGCTGGCAATGATTCGGTCATGCGCTGTGGGGCGTCCGCCACGTTGTAAATGTCCTAATATCGTTACACGCACATCGTATTGCGGATATTCGTTCTTCACACGTTCGGCATAGTGCATTGCACCCCCGGTCAGTTCGCTTTCGGCTACTAATACGATGCTACTGCTCTTGGATTTGCGGAAACCATGTTCGATGAATTCTTCCAATTGGTCAACTTCTGTGCTGAATTCCGGAATGATAGCTGCTTCTGCACCTGCGGCAATAGCGCCGTTCAATGCCAGGAAACCTGCATCACGTCCCATCACTTCAACAAAAAATAAGCGTTCGTGAGAAGTTGCCGTATCACGGATTTTATCTACTGCATCCAAAATTGTGTTCAAAGCTGTATCATAGCCGATGGTGGTGTCGGTTCCATACAGGTCGTTGTCAATCGTTCCGGGCAGACCGATACAAGGCACATCAAATTCCTGAGCAAAGATACGTGCACCGGTCAACGAACCGTCACCGCCGATAATGACCAAAGCATCAATCTCGTGCTTTTTCATATTTTCGTAAGCTTGTGCCCGTCCTTCGGGTGTCGTGAATTCTTTGCAACGGGCGGTTTTCAGAATGGTACCTCCCATTTGTATGATGTTGCTAACATTTTGGCTTTTGAATTCCTGAATTTCATCTGTTACCAATCCTTTGTAACCTCTATAAATGCCATATACTTTCAAGCCGTTATAGATGGCAGAACGTGTGACTGCACGAATGGCAGCATTCATTCCCGGAGCATCTCCTCCAGAGGTTAAAATACCAATACTTTTAATCGTTCCCATAAATACCCATTTTAATATTTTTATGTCGCAAAGTTAACAAATTATCAGTTGGACAACGATAATTTTCTATTTTTTATTGGTCTATTTTTCGTTTAAGATTGCTTTTTTACATTCTTCCATCAACCATTTGGGGGTGGAAGTCGCTCCACAAATGCCGATGGAACGGACGTCCTCGAGCAAGTTCCGGTCTATTTCTTCCGGCTGGTCAATGAGGTATGAATTCGGATTGATCTTTTTGCATTCTTGATATAAGATCTTTCCGTTTGAGCTTTTTCGTCCGCAGACAAAAAAGATCAGATCATGTGCTGCTGCAAATTTGCGGATGTTAGGCATCCGGTTGGCCACTTGTCGGCAGATTGTGTCGTAATATTCAAAAGTGGCATCGGGTGAGATATGCTCCTTGATATATTCTATGATTTGCCAGAATTCTTCCAAAGACTTGGTTGTCTGGGAGTACAAGCGTATGTCTTTGGTGAAGTCCAGATGAGCAGCTTCAGCAGGTGTTTCTATGACAATTGCTTTTCCATGAGTTTGACCTACCAGCCCCAGTACTTCGGCATGACCGTTCTTGCCATAAATCACGATTTGTGTGTCTTGACTTGCCGGAACATTGTCATACTCCTGTTTGATGCGCTTTTGGAGGCGTAATACTACCGGACAGGTGGCGTCAATGATCTCGATGTTGTTGGTACGGGCTATAGCGTATGTTTCAGGAGGTTCTCCATGTGCGCGCAACAGTACTTTGGCATCGTGTAATTGGGCAAACTCTTCGTGGTTTATTGTGATAAGCCCCATTTTTTTTAGGCGTTCACATTCCTGTCCGTTGTGTACAATGTCTCCCAGACAATAAAGAGTGTTTCCTTTTGCCAGTTCTTCTTCTGCTTTACGGATAGCTGTGGTGACTCCGAAGCAGAACCCAGATCCTTCGTCTATCTCTATGTTAACCATTTATCGCTGCTTGAAATTTTTCGGTCAGCCACTTTTTCTGTTCGGCAATGCTCATGTGGCTGTTGTCCAACAAGATAGCGTCATCCGCTTGCCGTAACGGGCTGACTTCACGGGTTTGGTCTATACGGTCACGCTCTTCCACATTTTCCAGAATTTTTTCATAAGAGGCTTCTTGCCCTTTACTTCTTAATTCATCATAACGGCGCTGTGCACGTATGGCAGCCGAGGCGGTTACAAATATTTTCAGTTCGGCATCGGGGAAAACAACGGTTCCAATGTCCCTTCCGTCCATGACAATTCCTTTGGCCTTTCCCATTTCCTGTTGTTGTTTCACCAAAGCCTCACGTACAAAACCCAAGGCGGCGATAGGACTTACATGAGAGGAAACTTCCATGCTGCGGATGGCATCCTCTACATTTGTATCGTTCAGGAAAGTCATGGGGCGTTGTGTTTCCGGATTTAACCGGAATGAAATATGTATATCGGGCATCGCTGTTTTTAACGCTTCGGTGTCGATGCCTCTTTCCGTAAAGAACCCTTTCTGCAGGCTATATAATGTAACAGCACGATACATGGCACCGCTATCAATATAAATGTATCCTATTTCACGTGCCAAGTCTTTGGCCATCGTGCTTTTTCCACATGATGAAAAACCGTCAATGGCAATAGTTATTTTTTTCATATATAATTAATGTATAGGTGACTACTAAAAACGCTTCAAAGATAGATAAAAGTTGGGTGTATGTCTATGAAATCGGATGAAAATAAAATGAATTAGCATATTTTTCATGTGAAAATACTTTTTATTTAAAAGATTTGTGTTACATTTGCCCTCAGTGAGAAACACTTAATTTTAAAACACAATTTATGGAAGTTAAAAAATCGCCTAAAGCAGATCTCGAAGGTAAAAAGAGTACCTGGCTGCTTATCGGTTATGTGTTTATCCTTGCTCTCATGTTTGTAGCTTTCGAATGGACTGATCGCGACAAGCAAGTGACTACGGAAACAGGTATAACCGATGTCGTATTTGAAGAAGAAATTATCCCTATTACGGAACAGGAACAAAAACAAGCTCCTCCTCCTCCCGAAGCTCCTAAGGTAGAAGAAGTGCTTCAGATCGTTGAAAACGATGCTAAAGTAGAAGAAACTGCCATTCAGGCTTCTGAAGAAACAGGTCAGGCTGTGGAAGTTAAATATGTTCCGGTAGAAGTGGAAGAAGAAGAACCTGAAGAACAGCAGATATTCCAAGTTGTAGAGGAAATGCCTGAATTCCCCGGAGGTATGGCTGAATGTTTGAAGTTCTTGGGTAAGAATATTAAATACCCCACTATTTCTCAGGAAAACGGTGTGCAAGGTAAGGTTATCGTTCAGTTTGTCGTTAATAAGGACGGTTCTATCGTTGACCCGGTGGTTGTGCGTAGTGTAGACCCCTACTTGGATAAGGAAGCACTCCGTGTAATCAAGACCATGCCGAAATGGAAACCTGGCAAACAGCGTGGTAAAGCTGTACGTGTGAAATATACAGTGCCTGTAACTTTCAAATTACAGTAATAAAATACTTTAATATCTTAATTAAGAGGCTGCCTTTAAAAAGCAGCCTCTTTTTCTAGAACCCCTTAATCAAAATAATTTATGGCTTTTTCTGCAGACCAGTTATTGGAAAAGGTAAATACTTATCTTGCTACGATGCCTTATGTGCGCGAACCAAAAGGATTGTATGCTCCTATAGAGTATGTCTTGTCATTAGGCGGTAAACGTATCCGTCCTGTTTTGATGTTGCTTTCCTATCAGCTTTACAAAGAGAATGTGGATGATATTTTACCACAAGCGGCAGGTATAGAGACTTATCATAATTATACATTGTTGCATGATGATTTGATGGATTGTGCGGATATGCGCAGAAACAAGCCTACCGTGCATAAGGTTTGGGATGAGAATACGGCTATTCTTTCGGGGGATGCCATGCTGGTGTTGGCTTATCGGCTGATGAACAATTGTCCGGAGCGTTATTTGAAGCAAGTGATGGATATTTTCAGTCAGACTGCTTTGGAAATTTGTGAAGGACAGCAGTGGGATATGGAATTTGAAACCCGGAATGATGTTACTGTTCCCGAATATATGGAGATGATTCGTTTAAAGACATCGGTACTTTTGTCTGCTGCGTTAAAAATTGGTGCTGTATTAGGGGGGGCTTCGGAAGATGATGCCCGCAAATTATACGATTTCGGTATCAAAATGGGATTGGCATTCCAGTTACAGGATGATTATCTGGATGTGTATGGGGATTCGAAAGTGTTTGGAAAAAATATAGGTGGAGATATTTTATGCAATAAGAAGACTTTTATGCTGATCAATGCGTTGGCTTTGGCAGATGGGATACAACGGAAGGAGTTGGAAAAATGGATAGCTTCTACTGCTTTTTGTCCGGAAGAAAAGATAAAAGCTGTAACAGCTCTTTATGATAAGATAGGCATCGGCGGAATTTGTGAAGAAAAGATTAACGCTTATTATGTCGAGGGGCTTTCGTTGTTGGAAAGTATGGCTGTGCCTTCTGAAAGAAAAGAAGAGCTGAAGTCTTTTGTTTGTCATTTAATGAATAGAAAAGTATAATATGATTGACACGCATTCTCATTTGTTTGTTGAGGAGTTTGATGAGGATTTGCCGGCTGTGATAGAACGTGCTCGGGATTCCGGAGTGTCTAAAGTCTTTATGCCCAATATTGATGACACCACGGTGGAAGCGATGTTGAATGTCTGTACGGCATATAAGGGGTATTGTTTTCCTATGATTGGATTTCATCCGACTTCTGTTGGGGCTGATTCGTTATTCCGTATTTATGAGATGAAAAAGCTGCTTTCCGGTGAACATCCTTTTGTGGCTGTAGGTGAGGTGGGAATGGATTTGTATTGGGATAAGACATATTTGAAAGAACAACAGAAGGCGTTGGATATACAGATTCAATGGGCATTGGAATATCATCTGCCTTTGGTGTTGCATTGCCGTGAAGCTTTTCCGGAGTTGTTTGAAGTGATGGAACCTTATAAAAAAACTGAGTTAAGCGGTATCTTTCATAGTTTTACGGGTACTCTGGAGGAAGCAGGGCAGGTTTTAGAGTATGCTCGTTTTTTCTTTGGGATCAATGGAGTCGTTACATTCAAGAAGAGTAGTCTGGCTGAGGTTTTACCTCATATCCCCTTAGACAGAATCGTTCTTGAAACGGATTCTCCTTATTTGGCTCCTGTGCCTTTCAGGGGAAAACGGAACGAGTCTTCTTATATAAAGAATGTAGCGATGAAACTTGCCGAAATCTATGGTCTGGATTTTAAAGATGTGGATAGAATTACTGCCAATAATGCTTTAAAAGTGTTCAAAATGGCTGAATAAGTTTTTAAAGTTTATTAATTTTGATAGGTAATTTAAATATTGGCAGGGCTAATTCTACGTAAGACGAAAAAAAAGAATACATTTGTAGCTGAAATCGCTTGCAGTTCCCGATTTTCTTTGTAATTTGCACCCGATTTTAAAAAAGATAGTATTGTGTCGCCCGAAAAGGAGAGATGCTCGAGTGGTTGAAGAGGCACGCCTGGAAAGCGTGTAAACCCCTAA
>OHRN01000009.1_pt1 | contig 103788 bp, 159 predicted proteins | sample 1578431 | NCBI WGS metagenome assembly OHRN01 (sample SAMEA3879507, study PRJEB24766) | human gut metagenome | biome: human-associated habitat; feature: feces | place: USA | collected 1985/1987 | reverse complement strand
ACAACAGACCGATTGGCAGGGTTAAGTATGCGCTAAATTAATTCCGCCAACGGGTTATATATAATGTATATATTAGCAAACCTTGTGAGAACCCTCAGAGATTATTACAGGGTAAATCTCTGGAGCATGACCATATTTAGCTGTGAACTTAGCTGTAATGTCCTCAACGAACTTGTCGTAGATATCGTCCTTTACCAGGTTGATGGTGCAGCCACCGAAGCCACCGCCCATGATACGGCTACCAGTAACACCATTCTCCTTAGCAACATCGTTTAAGAAGTCGAGTTCCTCGCAGCTTACCTCGTATTCCTTGCTCAAGCCGTAGTGAGTCTCGTACATCTTCTGACCTACTGTCTCATAGTCGCCCTTCTCAAGAGCATCGCAGACAGCCAAAACGCGGTCCTTCTCGCCCAATACGAAGTGAGCGCGGCTGTAATCCTCTTCGCCTACCTCAGCGCGAACCTCTTCCAACTGCTCCCATGTGCAATCACGGAGAGTTTCGAACTTAGCTTCTGGGTGCTTTGCTGCAATGTGCTTAACAACATTTTCGCAAGAGTTGCGGCGGTCGTTGTATGGAGAACCTGCCAACTCGTGCTTTACCTTAGAGTTTACCAGGCAGAGTTTATAGCCCTTAGGCTCGAATGGGAAGTATTCAAATTCGCGGCTGTTGCAATCGAGGCGCATCAACTTACCTTCCTTGCCGAAAACAGAAGCAAACTGGTCCATGATACCGCAGTTAACACCTACATACTTGTGCTCAGTAGCCTGACCAGCGAGAACGAGATCCCATTTAGAAACCTTGTTGTCACCAAAGAGGTCGTTCAAAGCAAAAGCAAAACAGCTTTCAAGAGCAGCAGAAGAAGACATACCTGCACCGAGAGGCACATCACCATAGAATGCTGCATTGAACCCCTTCACGTCAACGCCCAAAGCCTTCATTTCCTGGCAAACACCATAGATGTAACGTGCCCATGAAGCGCGTGGACCTTCAGGATTATTAACCTTGAATTCTACACGGTCCTTCAAGTCGATAGAGTAGAGCATGATGGTATCTGTTCCGTTAGGACGGATTTCTGCCATGATACCCTTATCTACTGCACCTGGGAAAACAAATCCACCATTATAATCGGTATGCTCTCCAATCAAGTTAATACGACCTGGTGACATGTAGATATTACCTGTTTTACCATCGAAATGCTTGATGAAGCGGCTTCTTACTTTTTCAATATCCATAATTAGTTAAGTTTTTGTTGTGTTGTTACTAAAGATTTGATTATATGATTTAGCCCTAAGACTATATATGCCTTAGGACTAATTTATTTCGTGTTATTAATCAACAGGAATATCCTTGTTGATGTTCTTGCAACCAGCTACAGCATAGAAGAACATGTATGTCATACAGATGAGAGGCACAATGTAACTAGCCATATAGCCAGCATTGTCTGCGATGAAGTTCTGTACCAATGGCATCAATCCACCACCTACTACCATCATCATGAAGATACCTGAAGCCTGGGCTGTATACTTGCCAAGACCCTCAGTAGCAAGGTTGAAGATAGAAGACCACATGATAGAAGTGCAGAGACCGCAGAGTACCAGGAACATGGCAGCGATAGGCACTGTTACCATCTGGAATGATGTACCTGTAAATACAGGCATTTCTACTGTTGTTGACTTGCCGAGAAGTACGGCGAGGACGATAAAGATCATACCTGCACCATTGGCAATCATCATCATCATGCGGCTAGATACCTTGTCAGCAATAAAACTGGAACAAAGACGACCAACCAGCATCAGGAGCCAATATGTACCTGCAACGAAACCACCGATAGCTGCTGCATTTGCCAAGGCTGTACCATTGATGAAACCACCACCATTTGCTGTTGTATCAGAAATGTAGAAGTTCAATGTTCCAGGAATGCCTACCTCAACACCTACATAAACGAAGATTGCGATAACGCCGAGGTTGAAGTGGCGGAAAGCCCATGGTGAATGCTCGAATACAGTCTTGTCTGTAGTCTTACCCATCTCTGGATCCTGGATAGGGATGAAGTTCAAGATAACGAATGCTGCTGCGAATACGGCAAGGGCAATGTAAAGCACGAGGTTCACATCTACCATTTTGGTATTAGCAGTAACAGTACCGATAAGGGCACCTACGAGCATTGGGGTTAAAGTTCCGGATAAACTGTTCAATGTACCACCGATGAGGTTCAACTGGTTACCGCGGTTGCCACCACCACCGATGAGGTTCAACATTGGGTTTACAACAGTATTCAAAATACAAACTGCGAAACCTGAGATGAACGCACCGAAGAGGTAAACGGCGAAGCCTGAGATGTCGGCACCGAACTTACCTGAAAGGAACTGGATGAGCACGCCTACGAATCCGGTAGCGATACCGGTGAGGGCGGTCTTCTTGTAACCGATCTTGGTGAGCAACTTACCTGCAGGGATACCCATGAAGAGGTAAGCCAAGAAGTTCATGGCGTTACCCAACATACCAATCATGTTAGCACTTCCGCTGTCAGCGAATACATTTTTCCAAATAACTCCGATAGGAGCAGCCAAATTCGTTACGAACGAAATCATGGCGTAGAGGAACATCATCGTGATAATGGCGATGATATTGCCATTTTTACTTTGGTTTTCCATTTTTTTGATAGTTGATATTGTTATTTGTTATTATTATTTGCGAAAAGCTTGTTTATACTCTTTTTGAAGAGGTTATTGATTCTCTTTTATGGTAAAGAGGTTGCTACTCTTTTCTTCTAAAGAGGTTGTTTCTTCTTTAAAGACGTTAAGACTTCTCTTTAAGATTGTTGTCGCATTGGATGGGTTTTGTCATTCAAGCGCGAAAATGGAGCAAGTGCTGTTTAGAGTACCTGCTCCATGATTTATTCTGATTTATTCGTCAATTCCAAACTTATAGATTGTCTTCTGGGTGTATGTTTCACCCGGATTTAATCTGCAACTTGGGAAATAGGTGTGATTTGGAGTGTCTGGGAACTTCTGTGCCTCGAAGCAGACTGCACTGCGACGTGGGAATGTTGCACCAAACTGTCCTGAGATACCTGCAAGGAAATTACCTGTGTACATCTGCAAACCTGGTTCTGTGGTATAAACCTCCATGGTACGGCAGCTTACAGGGTCTTTTATACGGGCAGCGAAACTCAACTCACCTTCTTCTGTCTTGTTCAATACATAGTTGTGGTCATAGCCCTGACCATTCTTGATCTGTTCATTGTCTGCATTGATGTCTTGACCAATTGGCTTTGGTGTACGGAAATCGAATGGTGTGCCCTCAACCTTCAAAATCTCACCTGTAGGGATAGAATACTTATCGATAGGGAGATAGTAGTTTGCGTTCACCTCACAGATGATATTGTCAACTGTTGGGGTAGGATTAGCAATACCCTGGATTGAGAAGAAAGCGTGGTGTGTCAGGTTGCAGATGGTTGTCTTGTTGGTTGTAGCCTGATACTTGATAACGAACTCATTGTCGTCGGTCAATGTGTAAGCTACCCAAACTGTCAACTCACCAGTGAAGCCTTCTTCACCATAAGGGCTCGTGTATTTCAACACGACAGCGCTATCACTCATGCGGGTTGCATCCCAAATTTTGGTGTGGAAACCTGTAGGTCCACCATGCAGGTGGTTGGGACCATCGTTGCATGCTAATTGATACTCCTTGCCGTGAAGTATGAACTTGCCTTCTTTAATACGGTTGCCATAACGACCGATGAGCACACTCAAGAATGGCTCTGGCGAGTTGATGACGTCCTGTATGTTGTCATGGCCTTGGATGAGGTTGGCATAGTTGCCATCCTTGTCTGGCATCATGATGGCTACGACTGCTCCACCATAGTTAGTCACTGCAACTTCGTTGCCTTGCTTGTTTCTTAACACGAAGAGATCAGTCTTCTTGCCATTCACTGTGGTCTGAAAATCTTCTCTTTTCAAACCACACTTATTTGCTGGTTCTGTATTCATAATATCTCACTTTTTTTAGTTACCTTACTTTGGTTTAAGTAATGTACTGCAAAGTAACTAAAAAAAAATGAGTATTACAAATATTTTATGAACTTTTTGATTTAAAAAATCCTAAAACGATTCTGATAGCAAATCGGCAACGACGTAACTTGATCCGCCAATAAAGATAAAATCATCTTTTTTTGCGTTTGCTTTTGCTTTGTTAAATGCCTGTGCGATAGTTTGATAGCATGTTCCGTTTAAGCCGTGCTTTTGTGCGTATCCGTATAATTTGTCTACAGGAATCGCTCTTTTGGTTGATGGCTGTGTCCAATAGAAAATCGTGCTTTCTTTTGGCAACTTTTCTAATAGTCCCATTACATGCTCTACATCTTTGTCGTCAACCATTCCGAAGACAATATGTTTCGTATCGGCTTTGACGGATGCAATCTGAGGTTCCAGATACTCCCATCCGGCAAGGTTATGTCCCGTATCACAGATGGTGAGAGGGTGCTCGTTGAGTTTTTCCCATCTGCCACGTAAGCCTGTCAGCTCGCATACATGTTCGAAGCCGTTTTTTATGCTTTCATCTTTGATTTCTATTCCTTCTTCCTTCAGGCATTCTACGGCTGCGGATATGGTGCAGAAGTTCTTTTTCTGATAGTTGCCTTTCAGTTCGAAGTTCATGTCTGCGTCAGTTGCATGTGCAAAATGGATAGGAGAATTCTGCTCATGGGCTTTCTTGATGAACACAGGTTGGGTCTCTTCGTTCCATTCGCCAATAACGACAGGAATCTGTGGCTTGATGATACCCGCCTTTTCGCCTGCAATCTCGCCGAGTGTATTCCCGAGGAATTGGGTGTGGTCAAAACTGATGTTCGTGATAACGGATAGGATAGGAGTGATGATGTTGGTACTATCCAGTCTTCCTCCCAATCCAACTTCGATGACGGCAAAGTCTACCTTTTGTTCTGCAAAATACTGAAATGCCATCATGGTGGTCAGTTCAAAGAACGAAGGATGTAGCGGTTCGAAGAATTTCCGGTTGTTTTCTACAAAGTCGATTACATACTCTTCGCTTACCATCTCACCATTTACGCGAATGCGTTCTCTGAAATCTACAAGATGTGGAGATGTGAACAGACCGACCTTATAGCCCTGGCTCTGCAGGATTGCAGCAAGTGTATGGGATGATGAACCTTTTCCGTTGGTTCCTGCAATATGGATACATTTATATTGGTTATGAGGATGTCCGAAGTGTTCATCCATTTTATACATCGTATCAAGCCCAGGTTTGTATGCCTTGGCTCCAATCTTTTCAAAAACCGGCGTGCTGGTGAAAAGATATTCAACAGTTTCTTGATAATTCATGTTATACCTTATTATATATACAGATAATCCCCGAAAAGAGCGAACCGTTCTTTCGAAGATAGTTCGCCCTCTTCGGGGATTGCTCTTTACAGTTTATTTTTTAAAGAGATTTTTGAAACTTTCAAAGAGAGATTTCTTCTCTGCATTATCTGCTTTGAAATTATCGCATTCCTTGAATTTCACAACAAGATCCTTTTCTTCTTTGGTCAGAGATGTAGGGATGAAAACGGTAATATTGACGATAATATCACCACGGCCATAACCATATCCCTTAATAGCCGGCATACCTTTGCCACGCAAACGAATCTGTTTGCCTGGTTGTGTGCCTGGTTCTATTTTGATCTTCGTCTTACCATCCAAGGTAGGGACTTCTACCTCGCCACCCAAAGTGGCAGTTGCAAAGTCAAGAACAAGATTATGGTATAAGTCCTGACCAACACGCTCGAAATCATCGTTCTTTTCTACGCTTACCATTACCTGTAGGTTTCCGTAGAGACCATTGTGCTTGCCTTGGTTACCCTTTCCTTCAACGGTAACAACCATATCGTTGTCGACACCTGCAGGGATATTGATTTCTACGAGTTCCTCGCCCTTCACGATTCCGTCGCCACCGCATTCCTTACATTTGTTTTTGATGATAGTTCCCTCACCGCCACACTTTGTACATGCAGCCTGAGTTTGCATCATGCCGAACATGCTGCGCACCGTTTTTAAGACATAGCCGCTTCCATGACATTCCGGACATGTTTCTGGCTGGGCACCACCTTCGCAACCTGTTCCGTGACATGCAGAGCAAGTTACATCCTTGCGAATCTTGAAGCGCTTGGTAACACCTGTTGCTGCCTCTTGGAGAGTCAGTTTTACTCTTACGCGAAGGTCGCCACCCTGGTAAACCCGCTTCTGTGAGCCGCCACCGAAACCGCCGCCACCAAAGCCGCTGAAACCGCCGTGTCCGCCAAAGATATCTCCAAACATAGAGAAGATGTCGTTCATGTCCATGCTGGCACCACCGCCGAATCCGCCGAATCCACCTTGTGGCCCGTCGAAACCAAACTGGTCATACTGCTGGCGCTTCTGGGCATCGTGGAGAACTTCGTAAGCTTCGGCAGCTTCCTTGAATTTCTCTTCCGCCTCTTTGTTGCCAGGGTTGCGGTCTGGATGATACTTAATGGCTATCTTTCGATACGCCTTCTTTATTTCGTCTTCTGATGCCGACTTGTCTACGCCCAGCACCTCATAATAGTCTCTCTTAGCCATTTGCTTATTTCAAATATTGAATTTTCTTGCAGAATTCTAATGGAATGTTCTGGATTTTGAAAAATAATTCTTGATATTTCTTCCTTACTGACCTACAGCTACCTTGGCATGGCGAATCACCTTGTCGTTCATCGTATAACCTGTCTGGACGCAGTCAATGATCTTTCCCTTCTTGTCATCGCCCATTCCCGGAACCATAGCAATAGCCTCGTGGAAATCTACATCGAAATCCTTGTCGTTGGTTTCAATCTTCTTAACGCCAAGACCTTCGAGTGTCTTTACGAACTTGTTGAAAATCATCTGGACACCTTCCTTGATAGCCTTAGGGTCTTCGCTCTTGTCAGCGATGGCACGCTCAAAGTCGTCGAGAATAGGCAGAATAGCAGCTACAGTCTTCTCGCCGCCATTCAAAATCAGTTCTGCTTTCTCTTTGAGGGTACGCTTGCGGTAATTCTCAAACTCAGCAGTCTTATAGAGCAACTGTTTCTTGAGTTCCTCTACCTCTTGCTGTGCTTTTGTTAAAGGATCAATCTCTTCTGCCTTCTTGTCAGCAGCGTCTGTATTGTTGTCACCTTCTTCTGCCTTGTTGTCAGTATTCTGATTTTCCTCAGTATTTTCATTTTGAGTTGTCTGCTCATTATTTTCATTCTGAACAGTCTCCTGAACGTTTCCGTCCTCTATATTGATTTCTTTTTCTTTTGACATAGTCTTAAATTTTTTAAACATGATAATTCTTGTTATTGGTTGTCTGACAAAAAGTGTGCCAACCCGATTCTCATCGAATTGGCACTATTAAATTATAAGATAATTTGTGGTTGCTGTTTAAAACAGCAGAATAACTTTCTGTTTAGAATCCGTACATCTTAGCCTTCTGCTCCTTGATAGCTTCATCGTAGATATACTCATCATAAGACATGAGCTTGTCGATGGTGCCTGATGGAGTGAGCTCGATGATGCGGTTTGCCACGGTGTTGATGAATTCGTGGTCGTGGCTGGAGAAGAGGATATTGCCCTTGAAACCTACCAGGTTGTTGTTGAATGCCTGAATACTCTCCAGGTCCAAGTGGTTGGTTGGTGTATCAAGAATCAGGCAGTTGGCGTTCTGCAACTGCATGCGTGCAATCATACATCTCATCTTCTCACCTCCGGAGAGGACATTTACCTTCTTCAGTACTTCTTCGCCGCTGAAGAGCATTCTTCCGAGGTAGCCCTTCATGGCAACTTCGTTACCTGGACCATACTGGCTCAACCAGTCTACCAGGTTCTTGTCGCTCTGGAAGAATTCTGTATTATCGAGTGGGAGATAAGCTGTTGTGATAGTAACACCCCACTTGTAGTCACCTGCGTCAGCCTTTCGGTTGCCGTTGATGATTTCGAAGAGTGCGGTCATCGCCTTAGGGTTGTGAGAGAGGAATACTACCTTCTCGCCCTTTTCTATGTTGAAGTTTACATTGTCGAAGAGCACTGTTCCGTCTTCGTCGCATGCTTTCAGTCCCTCTACCTCCAGAATCTGGTTACCTGGTTCACGGTCCATCTGGAAGATGATGCCTGGGTATTTACGGCTTGAAGGACGGATTTCTTCAACGTTCAGTTTCTCCAGCATCTTCTTGCGGGATGTTGTCTGCTTACTCTTGGCAACGTTAGCTGAGAATCGGCGGATGAATTCTTCCAGCTGCTTCTTCTTCTCTTCAGCCTTCATCTTCTGGTTCTGAGCCTGGCGGAGAGCCAACTGAGAACTCTCATACCAGAAAGAGTAGTTACCTGCAAACATCGTAATCTTACCGAAGTCGATATCTACGGTCTGGGTACTTACAGCATCGAGGAAGTGACGGTCGTGAGATACTACGAGTACGGTCTGTTCAATGTTGCTGAGATAGTCTTCCAGCCACTCAACAGTGTCGAGGTCGAGGTCGTTGGTAGGCTCATCGAGAAGGAGGTTGTCTGGGTTGCCGAAGAGTGCCTTTGCCAGCATCACGCGCACCTTCTCTGTATTAGAGAGATCTCCAACGAGTTTGTCGTGGCGGTCTTCCTTTACGCCGAGGTTCTGCAGAAGTTGTGCGGCATTGCTTTCAGCCTCCCAACCATTCATTTCTGCAAACTTGAGCTCCAGCTCAGCAGCGAGGTTACCATCTTCTTCTGTCATCTCTGGCTTAGCATAGAGGCGCTCGCGCTCCTTCATGTTTTCCCATAATGGCTGATGGCCCATCAGAATGGTATCCATCACGCGGAAATCGTCATATTTGAAGTGGTCCTGTTCCAAGACAGAAAGGCGCTCGCCTGGTCCCATTTCTACTGTACCCTTGTTTGGTTCAAGGTCGCCGCTGATAGCGCGGAGGAAAGTAGATTTTCCGGCGCCGTTAGCACCGATGATACCATAAATATTACCATGAGTGAACTTGAGGTTTACATCCTTGTAAAGCACTCTCTTTCCGAATTGGATCGCAAGATTTTGTACTGTAATCATTATTTGTTCCTAAATATCTTTTATTCTGATTATATCTTTAATTCAGCTGCAAAATTACAAAAAAATATTTGAAACACAATGATTTATTGGCAAAAGTTACTAATTTTTAGTTAAAAACATGGTGGCTTTTTGTTATTTTGCAGAAAAGTCTTACTTTTGTAGGCTGAAACTGAGAAAATGCAGCATTGATTCTGTGTTTTTCATGTTAAGAAAATGATATCGATAACAATATGAGACAACAAAATAGAAAAGGAAATTTTAATAAGCATACCAATAATGCTTATGGCTACGGAAACCCAAATGAATATGAGCATTACAAGGTAGAAAAACCTGCTCCGTTGCTGGAATGGCTGATGGAGAATGTGAAGGGACCTAGCAAGACTAAGGTGAAGCAGACTCTGCAGGGTAGGGGAATCAAGGTAAATGGCAAAACCATTACCCAGTTTGATTATGCCCTGAAGCCGGGTATGAAGGTGAGTGTGAGCAAGACAAAGAAGAATCAGGAGGTATTTAAAAGCAGATACCTTAAGATTGTTTATGAAGACAGATATCTGATTGTTGTCGAGAAAAACATTGGTATATTGAGTATGGCAGCCGGTCATTCTACTTTGAATGTGAAAACGGTGCTTGATGATTATTTTCATAAGACTCGCCAGAACTGCCAGGCGCATGTAGTCCACCGACTGGATCGTGATACTTCGGGCTTGATGATTTATGCCAAGGATAAGCAGACGGAGTTGGCTTTGGAGGATGATTGGCATCATAATGTGTACGACCGTAGATATGTGGCTCTGGTTTCCGGAGAGATGGAAGAAGATGAAGGTACCGTTGCCAACTGGCTGAAAGATAACAAGGCTTATATTACTTACAGCAGTGATACGGATAATGGCGGCAAGTATGCTGTTACCCATTTCCATACATTAGAGCGTACAACGGCTCATTCTCTGGTGGAGTTCAAACTCGAAACGGGCCGTAAGAATCAGATTCGTGTTCATACGGCTGATATGGGGCATCCGGTGTGTGGTGACATCAAGTATGGTAATGGGGATGATCCATGCCAGCGCTTGTGCCTGCATGCCTATGTGCTGTGTTTCTATCATCCCGTAACGCATCAGCCTATGGAATTTGAAACTCCGATACCGGCTGAATTCCGTAGGGCATTAAAAAATGATCGTTAATAGGGTGATGAATACTGATTGGTAGTTTATACTATATAATAATGTGATATGAATGATTTTGGATATTATGCGCTGGTATTGGTAGTCCTTGTTGTAGGACTGTTTGTCTTAAAGAAGGTGGCTACCTGCATGATTAAAGCAATGGTAGCTGTTGTTATGATAGCCGTGCTGGCAGTTCTTTACTGGCTCTTCTGTTGATAGTAGAGTTGTATGATGATGACGGGATGAGGTTTTAGATATTTTTTGATTGGTAAATTGGTTGCGGTTGTCTGGGTGTAAACTTTGGATGGCTGCAACTTTTTTTATATTGATATTTAAAGAGATATAAAGTGATATTTAAAGGTGACATTAAATGGTAGGGAGAAATATAAAATAAAAAAGAGCATTTCTGTTAAGAAATGCTCTTTTTGTACACCCTTAGGGATTCGAACCCTAGACCCACTGATTAAGAGTCAGTTGCTCTACCAACTGAGCTAAGGGTGCAACTGTTTATTGGTGACTCCGCAAGGATTCAAACCTTGAACCTCTTGATCCGTAGTCAAGTGCTCTATTCAGTTGAGCTACGGAGCCAAAACCGTTTGTTTCAGTGAAACTTTGATAGGAGAGTGACTCCGCAAGGATTCAAACCTTGAACCTCTTGATCCGTAGTCAAGTGCTCTATTCAGTTGAGCTACGGAGCCAATTCTTATCTTTTGTACACCCTTAGGGATTCGAACCCTAGACCCACTGATTAAGAGTCAGTTGCTCTACCAACTGAGCTAAGGGTGCAACATTTAAAAGCCTCATTTCTGAATTGCGAGTGCAAAGGTACTACTATTTTTTGATTCCACCAAATTTTTTCGCAACTTTTTTCGAAAAAAATCAATTTTCCTTCATCTTGAAGGTTCCTAATGTATGTCTATACCCCTTCTTGTTGATGCTTACCACGCGGTAGATACCCTCCTTTAAGTTTCTAACATCTAGCGTGTTATCTTTTGCATGGAGGTGCAGAATATCGCATCCTTGCAGGGTTTCGACCATCAGAACGTCAAAAACGAGATTTTTTGTGGTTTCTGCTAGATATACCTTCTTTCCGTCACATTTGAGTAATTTCGCAGCTCCTGTGCTTTGGGCAAAAAGTGGATTTTCTTCCTCTTTTTCTTGGGTTGGCTGGCTTTCTATGCCATATCCGTCCATTGAAGTTACGGCAACAAACAGATGTTTTGCATCAGAATTTTCTATTTTGAACGAATTTCCTATGAGTCGTGCGGCAACCAGGTTGCGTGCATCGGTGATGTCTACCGGATATTTCTTGCTCGCGTATACATTATTATATATATAAGGGGTTGCGATTTTAGTGCCATCCGTATAGTTTGAAGGATTGCTCCAGGAAACTGATACCTTGTTATCGGTGGTGATTACCGATAATTGTTGTGGCTGTTCCGGTTGGTTCTTGCTTGCCCAAGTCATCGGCGGAACCAATGAAGGGTATGGATTGAAACGTTGGGTAAAGTCGAGGATACCCTGTTTGTTGTCCAGGAGGAACTTGTTTCTGAAGAATGCATATCCCATTCCGAGGTTTCGGATGTGATACATTTCTGCCGTCACGTCATTGATGTTCCACTTTCCTTCTTTCGGATCGAGAAAGTAGATGCCCAGTCCTGGAACCACAATCTTGCCATGGCTCTGTTCCTGCCAGTCGATGGCAAACGGATAGAAGTGTTCGTTCTTGAAATACATCATAGGGAAGAGCTCGTCCATCAGACCGCTCTTGAGCCAGCCCTGTGCATCCTGACAGACCTTCGTGTATGCATTCCAGCCAAAACTTCGGTATCTGCTCAGGTCATCATACTTTCCTACAGGTGAGCAGCTCATCTTTACCCAAGGTTTTTCAGCCTTCACTGCATCGTGAATCTTTCTTACGATGTTGGTGATATACCGGCGTCCCTGTTCCCGGCTCACTTTAATGTTCCAGGTTTCAGGGTAACGGATGTAGTCGAGGTGAATACCGTCTACATTATATTTATGTGTAATTTCCCTGCAGATGTTTGCCAGATAATCACCAGTCCGACTGTTTTCCGGATCCATGTATCCGTCGGCTCCAATCTTCTTGATGAGTTTCGGCATCTTCTGTCTGAGGGTTTTGCAGCCGAGTGCGTTCCATTTTCCTACAGGGATGGTTACCACCCAGGCATGCAGTTCCATACCGCGCTTATGGCATTCGTCGATGGCAAACTGCAGGGCATCATAGCCCGGACTTCTGCCCGGAAATCCTGACAGACATCCATCCCAAGGTTCGTATGCCGACGGATAAATCATGGTACCTCTTACGCGGGTCTGTATCAGTACAGTGTTGATTTTAGCCTGCTGTAACCGGTCCAGTATATCCGTCAGTTCCTTTTTCTGCTTTTCGGCAGAATAAGAAGACTGGGCATAAGAGTGTGGCCAGTCGATACCTCCTATGGTTGTCAGCCATACAGCTCTTACTTCATGTTTCGGCACTTGGTTATTGAACACGATACTCTGGGCTTTTGCTGCCAAAACAGAGCATAAAACGATAAAAAATATCTTAAATCTCTTCATAATCTTACAATTTGGCAACAAAGATACCAATATTTTTTTTGTATCAGTATGGTGTAGAATAACCTGTTGATAACCAAATCGTTATGCTTTCTATTAAAATGCGTTTGCACGAAATTTGCATGTTTTACGTATTTTAACGTTACTTTATGGTAATGCAACAGCGCACTCTGTACCATCCTCTAATATCAGAAACATCAACTGTAAAGTCTGCAAAATTAGGGTTTACGGAGCGGCATATGACCTTCGTATCATCACCCTTTGCTTGGAATACATTCTTAATGATAGCTCCGTTTACTGTATCGAGCACATAGGTGTTGCCCCATTCAATGAAAGCCTTCTCGTTAATCTTCTGCACAAGAACCTTACTACCGCTTGGGTACTCTGGCGACATACTATCCCCCGTGACTGAGATTGCCATCGAAATATTCTCAATAGGAGAAATCATCATTTCGCAATCATGCTTCTTTATCTGATACTCGAAATTGTTTGGTGTACCACCTTGCGCTGCAACGGGAAGAAGCGGTACTTTATAGAATTTGCCTTCCTCCTGTAGCTTATCGGTGTTAGTCATAAAACCCTCACCCGTTTCTAACCAATCAGCATTAATATCAGGGAAGACCTCTGAAACGGCTCTCTTTGTCTTCAATGATAATTTATCTGTATTATAGAAATGACTGATGCTCACACCAATCTTTTCCTGAAACTGAGCCATTGACATTCCCTTGTGCTCAGCCACCTTTTTTGCTCTTTCCAATAGTTCACCCATACGTTTATATTAATTATTATTAAAATATTAATAGAAAATAATAGTATCTCAATTTTTTTTATTAATTTTGCGGTGTAATTATAAAACACCGATATATCTCGGATGCAAAGATAATAATTTAATATTAATTTCTATATAAATTTATAGTTAAATATGGTTATTAAATCTCAAAAAGAAAAAGAAAGCTTGGTAGTTCAATCAGTTGAGAACTACATGAAGCAAGGTCTCAAGAAGTCTGAGGCTGTGCGGCGTACAATGAGTGACTTCAAATATGCGTGTGAGGCTAGCATCTATTGCATTCTTAAACGCAACAAGGAGAAAGGAGGTAACGATGATAAACGAACCGCCTGATGTGAAGCCGAAAGGTAGATATTCGGTTAAGGAGACTGCTGAAAAGTTACGAGTTAGTGCAAACACTATCTATCGGTACATTAAGGGTGGATTCCTTAAGAGTATTGTAAGACCGAATGGGCAGGTAGCTATCGCAGGGTCTGAGATTACTCGATTCTGGGGTGGCGAGTATATATAATATATAATAAGGTGTAAATATGGAAAAGGAGATACAAGAAGCAATCACATTATTAGAATCCCAAGGTTACGAGATTATTCCACCACAATCTATCTCTGTTATAAATGAAGAGTTTGAAAAATGGTGGAAGATGTATGGTAAGTGTGTCGGCAAGCAGAAATGCTTAAAAAAGTGGATGCACATGACTAAGAAGGATAGAGCCGCTTGTATGGCAGCTACGCCACGATATGTTGCATCAATCACTCAGAAAGTATATCAAAAACACCCTCTTACTTATCTTAATTCCCGTGCTTGGGAGGATGAAATATATTCTGAGTATGACGAAGTACAGCAACAACAGCAGCGAACAGAGCTTAATTTCGCAAGAACAGCAGCAGAGGTCTTTAACGCTGATTAATTTCGAAGAGTGGGTAGAAACCAATTATCCTTTAATCAGTAAGCGAAAAGAGCCAGTATATTCACTAACTTCTGCTCTTAAAGATACCAATACATTAGCATCTTTAGATAATGATTATGGAGAAGGGTTCGCTCTAAAATGGGTAAAAGCTCAGTTATTAGATACCTTTAGACTTCTCGGTGCTGGTAGTTCTGTTAATAGTCTTCAAATTGTCTTCATGGCAAGACGAATAAGAAGTATCTATTATTATCTATCTCCTAGCGAACTTACCTACTTTTTGGAATCATTGGTAGGTGGAGGATATGGAAAGATATATGTAGGTAATACTATTAATCCGCAGAACTTTATGGAAGCTCTAATGAAATTTGATTCAGAAAGAGCAACTAAGCTATCTCAGATAGCTAATGAAACCAATAAGGAGCGAAAGAAGAATGTAAAAGCTGATATTGATACCGTTAATGCTATCTGTAATAAGATACGCAAGGAATTGACTATTAAGCTTATGGGTTCTAGGGCTGGAAATGAATACAAATCGTTTAACGTTAATAAAAGCAACAATGAAAATTGAAATCAAATCAATGACTTTACAGAACTTCAAGAAGGTTCGGAGTCAAGAAATTAATTTTAGCCACAATATGGTTATTAGTGGCGCAAATAAAGTAGGCAAGACAACTATCTATGATGCCTATCTTTGGGCAATCTTCGGCGTTATCAGCAAGAAGAATGCTACCGTACAACCTCTTGATATTAATAATGATGTTATTCATCATCTTGAAACCTCTGTCACTGTAGTACTTAACTATAATGATGAGCGAGAGATTAAGGTACAGCGTATTCTTTCTGAGAATTGGAAGAATATGGGTACAGCAGATGAGAAGTTGCAAAGTACTACACAGGATAGACTTATCGATGACGTTCCTCTTTCACAGAAAGATTTCAACGCCAAACTTGAAGAACTTTGTCCGCTCAATAAATGGCTCGTACTGTCTAATATCAACATCTTTATGTCCTATAAGGTTGATGACCGCCGTAAAATGCTTATGTCGCTGGCAGGCAAAATCAATGAAGAAGAATTGATGAAGCCTTATCCTATGGTGTATAAGGGCATAATTGAAGAGAAGAAAGGACTCTCCGATATGCTTACACAGCAGAAGGTAACAAAGAAGAAAGCGGAAGAGGAGTTAGATTTGATACCTGCAAAGGTTCAGGCACAAGAGGCTCTTAGAGTTGATACCGATTTTACTGCTCTCAAAGCGCAGAAGGTAAAGATTGATGCTGATATTGCTGCTATAGATGCGGCATTGGAGGGAACGACTGAGAAAGACCCTGCTATGGAAGAGTACCTCAATAAGTTGCAAGCGCATAACGTAAAGGTTGCGAATGCACAGAAGGTATGGCAAGATGCTAAGATTAAGGCGATTGATGAGCTTACGAAGAAGATTTCTACGGCTTCAACGAAACTCAATGACGCTAAATCTGCATATACTACAAATATGGAGACCAATACAAAATACAAGGTTTCCTTGGCAGAGGTCACTATTAATTTCAATAACAAGATTAAAGAGTGGAATAATGCTAACGAAAAGAAATTTAACTATAAGCAAACAGATGTTTGTCCAGTTTGTGGTCGTTCTTATACGGACGAAATGAAGGCAAAGGAATATGATAACGCCGTTGCCGAGTTCAATAAGAATAAGTCTGATGAACTCACAAAAATACAGAATGAGGCTGCTCAAATTAAGCAACAGATGACAGTCCTCAAAGGTAATATCAATACCTATGAGCAGATTACCAAGGCACAAGATGAGGATAAGGTAAAGAATGCCCAATCTGAGTATCAGAAGTTAATTGACGAGCGCACAGAGAAGCAGAATCAAACTTGGGAAGCTGCTGCGGAAAAGGTGGTCTTTGATAAAGACCTCGCCGAAATTGAAGCAAGTAAGCCTGTTGTGAAGGTTGATGCTACAATCGAAGAGAATAAGGAGAAAAAGAAGACCCTTACTTCTCAGCGTGATGTATTGGTTAATCAAATCGCAGGTGAGGAGACTAATAAGCGTATTGATACAGAGAAAGAAAAGCTCAATCATCGCTCTGTTGAGTTATCTCAGATTATTGCTGATTGTGGTGAAGTTATCAGCCAAATCAAAGCTTACAAGAAGGCAAAGATTAATCTTGTTGAGCAAAAGGTAAATTCATATTTCTCACTCATTCGTTGGAAGTTCTATGAGCAGAATAAGACCAATGACGATGAGAAGGAAATCTGCACAGCTATTGATAAGGATGGTATTGACTACGATAATACGAATGATGGAACTGTTATTGATATGGGCGTTGATATTATCAGCGGTATATCTAAGGCTTTAAATATCTTCGTACCTTTGTTCGTTGACCGCAAGGAATCAGCAGAACACATCGTGCCCGTTGAACAGCAGATTATCTACTTGCAATGCATCTACGGTCAGCCTTTGGAGATTAAATCAATTTAATAACTTTATAACATAGAAATTATGGCAGAAAATGGAATCGTGGTTTCACAGCCACAAGTTAGCGGACTTAATATGTTCGCAAATCAAGAAAGTTTTAATACTGGTTATAAAATGGCGCAGATTTTGTCTTCGTCAACAATTATACCAGATTCATTCAAGGGAAATATCGGTAACGTAATGATTGCAATTGATATTGCACAAAGATTGCATACAAATCCACTTATGATTATGCAAAATATGTCAGTAATTTATGGTATGCCTTCTTTCTCTGCTAGATTCCTTATTGCTTGTATCAATGCAAGCGGATTATTCGCTACACCTCTCCGCTATGAATTTGTTGGTGAGCAAGGAAAAGACAATTGGGGCTGCTATGCTTATGCAATAGACAAGCAAGGTGAAGTACTAAAAGGCTCTACAGTTACTATCCATCAAGCTAAGATTAAAGGTTGGTATGATAAGAAAGGTAGCAACTGGCAAGCTGACCCAGAGCAGATGCTTCGTTATCGTGCTGCTACAAGATTTCAGAGTGCTTATTGCCCTGAAATTACTTGCGGACTTGCCGTTAAAGAAGACTTGGAGGATGGCGATTATACTGAGGTTACCGCTAATAACGTTGAGCAGCTTTCTGCCGAAGAGAAGCTCGAACAAGCTCAGCAGCAAGAGGAACAGCAAGCCAATACTCAGTCGCTCGATATGAATAACGGCGAGAATAAGGAAGAAAATAAGGCTGCTAATAATTCCCCAACTGATAAACAGGAAACCGCTCAGACCGCAGAAAATGCGGCTCAAACCAAGTCTAAGGCAAAACCGATGGGTAAGCAGGAAATGCCTGATATGTTTAAGCAGCAGTAGAACAGATAGGAGAGGGAGAAATCTCTCTCCTATATATAATAAGGTATAGAATATGCAATTAATTACATTAGGTAGTGGAAGTTCTGGTAACGGGTATATCCTACAGAATGATGATGAAGCACTTATCATTGAGTGCGGTATGCCGTTGAAAGATGCCGTAGAAGCACTTGGAGGAAACCTTAGAAAAGTTGTCGGCTGTTTGATTACTCATAGTCACGGCGACCACGCAGGGTTTATTCATCAGTATGCACGACCTTTTAATGTCTTTGCTACCAAAGGTACTTTGGAAGAAAAAAAGATAAAGGATGGCGATTTTCATTATAATGCCATACCGATGTTGAAGGAATTTCGTATTGGTAACTTCGTTATCAAAGCATTCGATACAGTTCACGACACAAAAGAACCTTGCGGCTTTATCATCTATCATCCCGATATGGGAGATATGCTTTTCCTTACGGATAGTCATCATATTAAGTATAAGCTATCTTTCCCACTTGATTATATTCTTATAGAATGCAATCACATGGATTCTTTAGTTGATAAGAGCGTAAAAGAAGGCATTATTCCTAAAAAGGTTGGAATTAGAGCAAAAGCTACTCACATGAGCTTGGAAAGATGTCTAAACTGTTTGAAAGAGAATAAGCTTGAAAGAACGAAAGCCGTTGTGCTTATTCATATGAGCGCAAATAATGGTGACGCTAAATTATTCTCTTCAGAGGTAGCGAAAGCCACGGGTAAGGCGGTTCATGTTGCAAAGAAAGGATTCTCATTGGAGCTGATAAAATGAAAACTCTTGAAGAAATGTCGTATTTACATATCATAAAGCAGTTAGAAGAGGAAGTAAGAAAGCTTACCGATGAAAATAAGTTATTGCGTGAATCAATAAAACGTTATTTATATGAAAAAAGAGAATGAAGAGCCTTGTTGCGGTAATTGCGTTTCATTTACTAACGAAAGTGTTTATGGTGATGGCTTTTGCTGCGATAAAGAAGAATGTACAGATTGTGGAAAATGGTGTAATAAACATAAATACAGATAATTATGGTAATAGAAGGAAAACAAGTTAAAGAATGGGTTGAACGTGCCTATAACAATGCCGTGAAACACGGATGGCACGAAGAGAAGAAGCCTACGGCACACTGGGTTATGATGATTAGCACAGAGGTTACGGAAGCCGTTCAAGCTGACCGCAAGGGGCGTTGGATGGATGAGCTTGATAAAAGTGGGCTTGATTGCGTTATCGCTAACGACCACCACGGAGGTTTGCTTGAAAAGTTCTACGGCGAACATATTGAGGGAACTGTTGAAAGCGAATTGGCAGACATCTGCATTCGTTTATTTGACCTTATGGGGTTGAAAAACGTGAAGTGTAGAACGGAATATACAACCGATGAAGAAAATGTAGAACTCTGTGAAACAAGAGATTTTACAGTTAATTCGTACTTCATTTCAAGAGGTATCTTAAACTTTACTACATCAAATAACCCTTTGCTCTGTGAAGCTTATTTTAATGATATAATCGTTGCTACATTTGAATGGGCAGAATCACTAGGTATCGACCTTGTACAGCACATTAATCTAAAGATGCGCTATAATGAAACCCGTGAGTATCATCACGGAGGCAAGAAGTACTAAAAAAATAAGGCGGCTGCTCATCACGAGTAACCGCCTTTGTTATCCAACAATCTTATAACCAAAAAACTAAAACCTATAAATATTAGTAACTATTGAAAATGTCTTATCTTTTTCTATTTTTATATATTGCCAAAAATATCATACCTACTATGAAGAGAAGCACGAATACCGCCGTAACCTTACCTAATCGATAGAATACAGCATCTATTTTATTCATCGGCTTCTCTATATACACGGGATATGGAACAGAATCTTGTTTAGCTTTATCTAAGGAATCGATTTTGAGTCGATACTTGCTTAGACTATCCTTATATGATTTATAATAAGAAATACTATCTCTGAGCTTCTGTACGAATACCTCTGTATAGTTATGGCTCTCGTAGTGATATTTGGCTTGTCTGAGAATATTACCATCTTTATCAACAATTGTAGAAGTGCTATCTCTAATATGGTTTGTTTCAGACTTGCTATTTTCTTTTAGCTCACTTTGAGTTCTCTGATAGAGTTCAAAGGTCGCTGAAAGTCTAGCATTAAATATCGAATCCCAATGTGACTGCTTATCGCTGATATAAGTCTGTCGGGTAACCACCTTCGGGGTAGCCGTACACCCGATAACTATCTGCGTCATAAGAAACAGAAGCATTGAAATTGATAAACAATAAAACAAATCTTTAACCCATTTCATAAGCTTATATATTAAAGGCTCTCAAAGCTCTCTTCCAATATTTGGTTCTGCTCGCCAAGCCGTTTGTTCCACCATTGATTTTTTTTGTAACCGCTTCAATATCATTCTTGTCAGCTACGGCATTCAATCCTCTTGTCAGCCAATACCACATACCGCTCTTTACTGCTCCTCTCGGTTGTTCCAAGAGCTTTGGCGCAGCCACAACATTACCTTTGCAGTACTTTGAGTTCGTGTATGCTTGATAATTCGCCCTTCCTGTTAAATGCAAGAAGCCACGACCTTTATATCTGTAGCCGTCACCCTTTTGAGTATTGCCCAACATCTTTGCGAGCCTACCAACCTCATACTTATGGCAATAGTCAGCATTACCAATTTCTCGCATGTGTACCAACTCTGCGGTTTCGTGCGCCACTTGCGCAAGGAAATGTGCCATGCGAAGTGGAGTATTTATATTAAAGGCATCTGCATAGTCGTTGATATAAGGAAGATATGTATCTATCCTTTCTCCAGCTTTCGGCATGATGGCTCTCATTTGTTCTTTTGTTACTTTCATCCTTTATCCTCCGTTGCTTTAAATCCTTCTTCTAAGGCATCACCAACGCCTTCACTCTTAGATTTTGCAAGAGCTACAACAAAGGCTTTGATGAACCCAATTATTGTCTTTTTCTCTACTGATACGCCACGAACAAATAAGAAATGTCCTACTATGCTTGGGATTTCTATTCTTATCGCAATAAATGCAGTAACAACCCATCCACCCCAAATATAATCAATATCAATCTGCGGCAATAAAGCTCTACCAAGAGATACACCTACCATTATATAGATAAGGTAGTCCACAAATTTATTTATAGTTCTGCGCCTTGCCCGTGATGCTCTGAACTCATATCTATCAGCAAGGAGAGGGCTGTTGCTTTCTAAAGCATTTTTATGTCGAAGGCTACTTTCTTCACAACCAAAGCGATAGTCAGCAATGATAAGTAGAACGATAGCAATGAGCATCCATCGGGTATCGAGTAACATACAACTTAACTCATTCCCGAATAGCATCATCCCTGCCGCTCTTGTCCCCGTATTTCCTACTTGTCCTACCATATTTTGTTTTTGATGCAAAGATAGCTTTTAAAATCGAAAGACAAAAGAAAATAGATAATCGGGTGTAAACAAATAAAGAGGAACTTACCAAAAGCTCCTCTTTACAAATGATTCAAACAGTATATCTACTTCAAAAAGTATTCTCTTATATTATATACGCCATCCTTATCTTTCAGTAGGTCAATGGCTAATTTGTAGGCGTATTCTACAAGTTCTTCCTCATTTATATCAGAAAGAGATTTCTCGCCCTTTATTATGGCAATGGTCTCTCCGTGGTCGCTTATTACTTGATTCATGGCTATATACAGCGCATAATCATTGTAATATGGCTTATCCTCCATACATAAGCCCAACTTCTCCATTTCGTCCAACCATCCTTGCATATTCCAAGTTGCTTCGGGATTCATCTTACCGATAATATCCAAAGCCTCATTCTTGGTAAGATAGTTCTTCCATTTTATTGCGCACAGCTTATCAAGATACTCTTGCGCCAGCTCTGGGTGCTTCGCTGACATATCCTTCAACATGCAGCGCATCGTATCTCCAAATACGTGCATATACTTTACGTTTGCTGATGATGCCATCATCCCATACAGCTCATCAAACTTACTCATAATCTCTTTTGCTTCCATATTATTTTATTTTTATGATTATTATTCTGATGTTATCAGACTTCTCAACTCTTCAAAATCATTTTTGGTAAAGCTGATGCTCTTTTTGCTACCAAAGAGGATAGTCGTTATGATGTTGTCGGGCAAATCAATAATCAGAGCACCTCCATCAATGCGACCTTTAATAACTCCGAAATCAAACTCATAGTTGCTTATATTCTCTAACATCTGCATGAGGTCTGAGAATATGGTATCGGCATCAATGTTTCCGTCTTCATCGGCGATGAATAGGGTAGCGTTGTCAATGCTCTTGCTCCAACTATCCTTATGTTTTGCGATGATATTGTGTGAAGCTCGCTTCATATACACGGAAGGAATAGCCAGTGCTGGGTTTTCCTTCACCATATCACTTATTCTTGCGTCTGCCCACAAATCCAAAGATGTAAGCAGTTTCTCTTTCAATTCTGTTACGTTCATTTCTTAGTTCCTCCCTTCTTTGTCCCTTGAACCATAGCGAGATACTCTTGCCACGTTTTATCACTATGATTTGTCATATAGTCGTTAAGCATAGCGGTTTTCTGCTCTTCCGCCTGTGCTACTTCTTTTCTCAGTCGTTGCATCAAAGACAAATGTTTCTTTAATGCCTCCTGTCCTTGCTGAGTGCTTTCGATACGAGGGCGTATGATGCGCAATTCCTCGTCTTGCACTAGCTTAGACACATATTGCAAGCTATTAACGTATTCCTGATTTTGCATCAAGTACTGACGTTGTGCGCCTGTAAGATTGTCTTCTATCTTGTCTATCTCATCCCAAAGTGGGGTGGAAGACTGCTGCGCTTGCATATTGATAGATGCTCGCTTCTGTTGTATAGCCTCATACACCTTTTGTAGCTCGGCATCCATCATAGGCGGCTGTTGCTGATTTGTACCCATATCCAATAATGGGCTGTTTCCGAAATTCATCATAATCAATATCTTTAAAGTTGGTGATATATTATAGAGAGGTGAGAGGGCATCCACCACGAGGGCAAACACCCCTCACCAACTCATTTCTTCTTAGTCCGTTTTACAGACTTTTTTGCTCTGTTACGCTCCTGTAGTGGGAGTAGAAGGAGCAGTGCTGTTGCAGCAATAGCTGCCGTAGCCCGAAATTACTGGCGTAGATGGGAGTACCAACTGACCACGCAAGCAGTTGCAAGTCTTCTCGTTAACGTAAGCCATCATAAGCTTCTCCTTGTAAGGAGTGAGGGCTTCCATAACGGCTACCTTCTTGTCAAGGTCACTATACTTTGCTTGCAACGCATCGTACTGGTCTCTCTGATTCTTGTACAGACCGAAGTCCGCATCAATCTGAGACTTGTAAAGACCGAACTCAGCCTCCATTGCACGGCGGTTTTCGGCGTTGATAGCATCGTTAGCACCCTTGTACATAGAGAACTTCTCTGCGATGTCAGTTTCACGCATAGCGTAGAACTTGTTAGCGGTGTCGAGCTTCAAACCGAACATGTAGGTAAGCAACTTCACCTCATCATCGCATTCCTTTTCCATTACCTGCAAGGCGGTTGGCTGATTAGAGCTTGTGTTAGCCCCATAGGTGTTGATGTTCACGTTCTCAGGCATATTGCTGCCACCGAGAGAACCGAATACACCACGACCATTGCCGTTGAGCAAAGCTAAAGCCAAGCCACCGATGCCAATTCCGAGGGCTGTTCCTGCCAAACCCTTGCTGGCATACTCCTTCTTACCATCTTCGTAGATTTTCTTCTCTACTACTTTTGCATCTGTCATTTCCATAATACAATCTTTTGAAATCCTTAATATTAACTAACACTATTGTAACGTTACGGATGCAAAGGTACAAAGAATAGGGGAGAGCAAATATAACTCTATCACACTTTCTTTTAGTGGTTGATTATCAGAGATTTAAGGTGATAGGAGGTAATACCACAAATAAAAAAAGTGGTTGTTCGGAAATTCCGACATACCACTTTTAGACTGTTTCCATTTTGGAAACAGTCACTCACGCAAGCTGAAAGAAAAAAAGAGAGGCAATCACTTACCTCTCTTACTCAACTTGTAAGGAACACTTTCATGTTCAACTATTATTTTCTCTTCTTTTTAATGAAGTGAAGAATATCCCACTTCTTCCAATATCGGGTATGCCCACGTTTCTTGCACTCGCCGTTAGGTATATCGCCTCTAGCAACCATTCTATTCAATGTTGCATCAGAAACGTGCAATTTCTCTTTAACCTCCTCGGTAGATAGCATCGGGTTAAGCATATCGGGGATGATGTCACACAATCTATCTAGGTCATCATCACTCATTCCGCAAGCGGTGACCTTCTCACCATTTCTCTGTTGCTCGTCTGCCTTAAAGCAAGCGTCACTCAGCGACTTCAAAGCAGTACCGAGTATCTTATAATTCAATATCTTTCCCATATTATGCACAGATTTTACGTCCTAACTTAGTTCGATTAATAAACATATCAAAAAATCCGTATATATAAAACATTGCTGTTAATATCATTAGGGTAAAACAAGAATCTACCATATCTTTAGTTGTATACCAACTCCATTCCACGATGTGAGACGCATTCACACCGAAGAAATAAAAGAAGGGAATACGATACCGCCAGCACAGAAAGAAAAATCTGCTCGCCAGTATAAGAACCATAGGCAGAACGTACACCATAAAATATATGTAGAGATAGCAAGGTGCATTCTCCGCATAAGGGATAAACATTTCACGAGGATGCTGAGAGAATTCATAAATGCCGTATGCGTGAAAGCACATAAGCGTGATAGGAACGTACTTGCAAAACCATCTGAAAAATTTCAGAATCCTTCTGCTATACCGATTGCCATGTCTCATCAGCAAATCCATAACCTCACTGACATCTTTGTCTTTCAACCACTTTAATAGGTTGTCTTCGTCTTCTTTATTCATAAGCGTTGATTTAAATTTAATGATGGTGCAAAGATACACTTTTATGCGCAAAATCAACGAAAATGAGAATATTTTTGTGTTAAACTTCATAAAAAGTAATAACCTGTAAGTTCTGTTACCGATTTTTGTTACCAAAATTGAAGAAAATGGTAACAGAAACATTGCACTTTCGCTGACATGATAACAGAGCCTATAGAAAAATTCGATGCAACACACTTCCCTGACGGACGAGAAAAGAACAAGGCGGTCACCATGTGGTGAACCGCCTTATCTGTTCCTATCCTTCGAGCAAATCGACTATCTGACCATAACCACCTACAGCCATGACAGGACAGAGTATCTTCTTGATAAGAATAATATCCTCAGCTTCGAGGTCCACGTTTTCGGCATCCTTGCCTATCTTGCAGGCTACCCGATAAGCACGTAGCTTTTCTTCGCCCGATAGCTGAATACTCTGATTGTCTATCACCTCGAAGAGCACCTTACCTACAATATCGCCCATAATCTGTGGCTTGTAGGTTTCCTCTCCGCTCTCGTTCTTTACTGGTGATACTATCACCTCACCCTTCCAATTCTTGAAAGGTACATTGAAATTCTTTTTCATATTTCTTACTTTTTAATAATTATATTGCTATTTCCCCATAAACCAATTTACGTTCCAATTACTACCATCATATATTAATTCTGTTGTCTGGTTGTATAGACCCGAAGTGAAGCTATTTTTACAAACTTTGTGCCAACACATATTATTAAGTGATGATTTAATAACAAAGTTGTCACAAAGTTGTAGAAACTTATAATATTGACCTCTCTGAGGTTTCGCTGGAAGTGTAATAGTTACGACTTTGGTTACTATAACGAAACAATCCATATCAGATAATGTAATACTCTTATTGACTTTTCTTGTCACAGGACGTAATCCGGCATACATTCCTCTAGATGCGCATATTGCAAAGTTGCCTGATGGTTCATCGGCATAGTTACTTTGTTCTCTTGTTCCACCTTCGGCATGCAATACTAAACATGCCTTAGAATCGTCTGGTCGGTACTCTCGGTCGTCTATCCTTATATCAGATATTAGATTACTAATACCATAAATTGGGGAGACACGCTTTGTAGTACCAATCCAGATAATTCTATCATTAGTTGTATGGTCAGTTGTGTGTGTGAAGAATAAACTATTCTCTGATAATTGCATTGGTTTGTGCGTGGTGTTATAACCATCGTCATATTCTAAGATTCCATTGTCTGTCAATGTGAATCTACCTATTCTTCCCGTTAACGCATAGATTGCTCCATCTTGCGTCACATGGAATGGAGCATTTTTAGCATTATCCGCACCAACAAAGAGAGGAGCATAGGTAGTATCATCTACCTTGCAAGCTTCCATATTCTCGGTATTTCCGAAATAACCTACCTTGGTAGTTCCATCCTCAGACTTCGCCCAAAGATGCTTAACCTCGATTTTATCTGCATCAATCAGGTTGGCATTGAGCTTGCCATCTTGGGCAAAGAGAGCAACTTCATCTTTATTGTATATAGTTACCTTATCGCCCTTAATAGCAACTTGATTTCCGCTAATAACAATACCTGCCGAAGCCAAATCCTTAACTAGCTGAGAGAAGTTCCCGATAGGCGTACTCTCATTAGTAGCAGTAATGAGACGAACAATCTCCGTCTCACTAGCTGTTTTTGGCTTTCTGCCTACCTTTACAACACCTTGCGCACTATGTCCAGCCATAGTATACCTCCTTTCTTTTTATACGTTAGCGTCAATTATCTCAACTGCCTTTCTAGCAATTTCCTTTGCGTGGATGCGCCACTCTTGCATCGCCTTATACTCTGCAATATACTCCTCACGCTTGCTATCATCCAAGGAAATTGATGCCACAGTACTATTCTGAGCCAACTCGAAGTTAAGACGAATGGCATCCATCTTGTCAGATGGGTATTTGTCTTCGATGATTGCAGAAGCGATTGCATCATAGCTACGGATGCCGCCACGAAGCTCGATGTATTCGGCACTATACGCATTATCACCAACAACTACATTACCTTCACTATCCTTCTTAGGCTCGGACTTCACGTAGTCGTAAGTAACACGCATCCAATCACTACTAACCATAACTGAAACGTTCTCCTTTGGAGCTTCGCCAACCAAATCAAAATATGTTTTCATATCTGTCTTTATTTTTAATGTTTAACAATCCTGTTTAATCCAAGTCGTAAGTAAAGTTACCACCACGAAGGAAGACTATAGATGCAAAAGTTTCCAATGGGTATATGTTTTGTTGCCTTCCCAAATTAAGTTTTTCAATGATGCGCTTGCTTGTAGTACAGAACTTATATTTCTCACTATTAGCATCATCCTTGAAAGAAAACATCACCCAACAGCGACCACTCTTATTGGCTATCGTCACATTATCCTCGAAATCGTGAATGATTATCGGTACATGTGTCTGTGCCAACTCTGCAAGTTTCTTTTCCTGTACGTCAAAGACACGCTTACCATCTTTATCCACATTTACTTGACTTGTAGTAATTCCATGTTCTTTAAAACTCATGTCATTCTCCTTTAATATCGTATTCCATAAATTCGTACATTTTCCCCATTTAGCTATTCCCCAATAGGAAGCATACAACTCTTTCCTTCTTTTGCGGCTCTTTACTCCATGAAAGCTTTTCACCATGTTGAGTTTGGTACGCTTACGCATTCTCATGTTTTTACGGGAAAATACATATCCCACAAAGTCGATGCTGCGACCATCTATCAGCTTACTCTCATCCATCAATGGTGCGACATAGCTACTACATTTCACTACCATTCCCATACGACTAAGAATATCATCAAAGCACCTCAATAACTCATTGGCTTCTTCTTTGGTTCTAACCATCGCAACTATATCATCGCAATGCCTATGATAAAACTCTATGTGCAATTTCTGCTTGGCATATCTGTCAACTTCCGAAAGTACGAGATTGCCGATTATCTGATTGATGCAGTTACCTAGTGTTATACCCCGTTCTTCACCTACATAAGCAAGTGGAGTATTCGAAGTCCAAGGACACGTTGCACGTTTCTTGGCATCTTCTTCCAGCAACAAAGGCTCAATATCCGATTCATAGTCTAAAACCGTCTTCTCTATTAGTTCTAAGAATAGGTCATCATCAATGTACCTTCTCAACGCATTCATTACAACCTTGTGAGGCAAAGACGGATAGAACTTCCTTATATCTAGCTTTACTACGTAATGAAGATTAGGATGCTTACGCAATAGCTGTTGGGTTCTCAAAGCTGCGAATACTTGACCCTTACCCTTTCTTCCTGCCGAAGAATCGTATATCAGAATCTTCTCAACTATAGGCTCGAACACTACCTTAATGGCATGATAGAGGATATTCCAAGGCATAAAGTGTTGTGGATATATCACTCTGTCCTTATCCTTTGCGTGAAGAACCCTAGGACGATAAGGCTTCGTAGGATATTCTCGCAAAATTATCATACTTTGAATCTTTTTGAGATTTGCAGTCTCATTTTTAAGAAACTGCTTCACGTACCAAGCTTCCTTATCTTTTACCACACTTGTTGCATCATTCGCACCTTTCAATAAAGTTTCCATCTTTATCACCTTGTCAATAAGATGCCTTGCTTTCTTTGTCATTATTTCAAAGAGTCACTTATTTTTCCTCGCCCTAGGCTTTTCTCCATACTGGCTGCATGGCTACATCACCTAGCTTGTCTGTAATTTAATACTGACCTTTCTGCGTATATGTTTTGGCAGTCCACTAAAGACCGCCAAGGTTCACGAAACTCAATCGAAAATGGTTTCTCTCTATAGGAGAGACTACTTTTCTGCCTTGATTGATTTTATAAGTTAGACGAGCCCCGTAATTCGTCCTGCGGTTATCGAAAGCGTTATTCGAATTGACGCAACCGAGACCGCTGTGCGACTGGTTGTTGGAATTGCCACCCCAGATACAGAGCTTATGTTTCGTTCCACCTTTTATGCGAGTTGTTTGCGAATTTATGTGAATGTTAATAATTTAATTATTTAACTCTTATGCTCGCTCGCTACGGCTCGCTCGGTTTTTAATTGCCTTGCTTGCCATAGCTTGCTTGCGTTTTTTGGTGCTGCTGACCCTAAAGGTCAGCTCCGTTTACGATTTTCGGTAATGCGCCATAATAAGCGAGACGAGCCCCGCAATCCGCCCCGCGGGTACCGAAAGCGTTACCCGAAGTGACGCATCCGAGACCGCCGTGCGACCGGTAGTTGGAATTGCCACCCCAGAGACAGAGCTGTCCAGAAGGCTTACTAGTGCTGTCGTAGCACCAATACTTGTCACCCCAACGACTACCAGAGCCACCGCCACCTTGTGAAGGTATGAGGTCGAAATGTTCGCCAATTACCATCTTTGCTATCCACGTTTCCGAACTTCCTAATCGTTGAATTGTGCGATATGTTCCCGTAGGATGGCTGATAAGCTCTGCATCGGTCGGCAGTCGATTACCTTCGTAAATAAACGCATCTAGTCCAGTCTGTCCTTCATTGTTTACATTACCGAAATAGATACCTTGTCTCATTTCCCATTGCCAGTTGTACCAGTCCTCGACACCAAAGAGAGATACACGACAAGCATTCGGTGCATTAGTTAACGTGATAGGTATCTTACCGCAACTATCTCCAAGTGATATTGTTGCACCCGTCTTCAACTGAGAAGCTTCACCCCAGTTGTCTGCCCATTCACCTTCACCGCCAACACCATTTCCGATATTAGCTTGTACGTTAGGATTGCCATACTCGGATAGGTTTGTCATCATTCCCCATTGACCATGCTCGTAGCAAGTGATACCATAATCCTTACCATTGTTTCTAGCGAGATTCCAGAAATCACGGATAGTTCTGCTTCCTGATGTATCAATGTTCTTACCGCTACGAGAATGAAGAGCATTACCAGCAACACTACCCATGTATGCACCAATCATCGGATGCTCGATATAATAGCCACCAATAGGATATTGTGACTGCCATACAACATTGCATCCCATTGATGCATCATACTTAACGACAAAATAAAGGCGTGGAGCTACTACGAACACATCACCTTTCGTTTCGTCAACGGTCGTACCATCCGCAAAAATCGAACTATTGATTGTGGATAACTTAGCCATCTTCTCACCTCCTGTCTTCACAAGATAGCGACCAATAGACCTTTTGTACTCTTCCCATAAGGATAGGTTGCCTATTCTACCCCAACTCTGACTATCTTCATCTTGTTTGATAGGTATTCCCCACGCTATCAATGCCAAGTCAAGTTGGTTAGTCTGAATAGAGTTAGCTAAATCAGACAGCTTGATACGTCTGAGCGAACCGCCAACCTCTATCAATAAGGTATCACCCTTAACCATTGATGATACCGCTGCTACTGTTGCAAGATTTTTCATATTTTGCTATTTTTATGTTACTAAATCAGTTACCAATTAAGTATTCTCCGTTCTCATCAACGAGAGGTTCAGAGCCATCAGAGAAGAAGTCGAAGCTCGGCTTGTATTCAGCATCACATCTTATCTCCAACTCATCATCAGCAGTTTCGCCTAAACCAGTATCAGAGATATTGAAGATTGCCGTATCGCCCTCTTGCCATTGCCTTGTAGTTGTAGCACCAGCATTCTCGGCAATAGTGCTCCAGTTCAGTTTGAGGACGTTGGCAGGGCATTCCACGATGTTACCCTCTGAATTAACTAGAGCAATCTGCTGTCGGTTGTCAACTCCAGGAGATATGTCTACGTTCTGTCCTGCCGATACGCTATACTTCGGATAGGTTCGGGAGACAGATATTTGCTTGTTGCATACTTCCGTATCGCCAACAAATGCCCTAATTACGTATGATGCCGAATTAATCAGTCTTAAATCAAGTGCGATGTAACTTGTGTTGATTGCTAACACCTCATTCATTCCTACGCTTATCTGTGTCATCGAAGAACCGCTCATCTTGTACAGCTTGATAGTGTAGCCAGATGTGATACTTTTTGCTCCCTTGTAGATATGGAGAGTAATATTTCTGAGATAAGCCTTCTCATCAATGCAATCGTTCCTTACAGCATCAGATGCCGCTATCATTCCATGAGCCACCTTGTAGTCGTACAGAAGCAGTCTGTCTGTCATTGGGTTGTAGATGATAGTCTCATCATCATCAATAGCCATTGAATAGGCATCATCGCTCTTTGCAACCGTGTTCAAAACTACCTCATCGGTAAGGATAGGAACATTGACGTTGGTTCGATAGTCAACGATGTCAGCCTTGAACCTCAGAGCAAATCGTTCTCCTACTGCTACATTACGGAATATGGTAAGGTCTCCACGTGTAGCACCATCCTGATTAATTGAGTAATCCGATGCAGCCCATACATTGCTTATATCCTCGCCGTTGACAAGCCACACCATGTTGGCAAGTACCGCATTTGCTTGCTGATACTTCCACGTTCCATCGCTTGCATAAGCTGTGATGTCTGGGTGCAGAACACAAGGTGTGTTGGCTCGGTTCGGCTCAAAGCTGCTGTTAACCACGTTCCACACTTGCGTTGTAGGAGAGCCGCCCGACACACATACGATTGATTTTGCCGTATTGAGAGGTGCAAAAGACCTTCTTATTCTTACTGCGTTGTTTGTTGCCATAGTTCATTCCTCCTATTTTACCAAGTTGCCGTAAACAGAACATAAGCATCATGCTCTGTACCGCCATAATCACTCTCAGATTTTGCGATTGTAATAACATTAGAGCTTACTTCCTTGATAAGCTCGTTGTTGTCCTTGTAGGCTTTAGCGTTCCACGAAACATTTGCTTGAGTTACGATTGTATTCGTTCTTGTGTTCTTGATACATCCTGTTATCGTTGCATCCTTATCTCCTATGAGATTTGATACTTCCCCGACAATTACGTATTCGTCCGCGTTATCGGTCATAACCTTACCTGCTCTAAAACAAGCGTTCTGAGCATCCTTGTGGTAGAACTCGCAAGTAATGAGGGTAGAGCCGTTCACCATGTCACGAGTAACCGTGAGGGTCTTATCACTTCCGAGTACTTCTCCTGCCGAGTTCTTCCACTTGACAGAGAAGTCGGTAAGTTCCGTGGTGGATAGCCACAACCTTGCCGAGAGTGTAGCCGTATTCTCATTCTGAACATCTGTCAGTATCGAGCGGTTTGCGGTTATCCATCCCATATATGAGTTGTTGCCCATAGGTTGGATGAGAATAGTGACGAATCCGCTAACATTCTGAGTGCTGCTGTCACCAATCTTTGCAGTTCCGTTATATGTGAGAGTATCTGAACTTGTAGAGCTGCTTGATGCAAGATTCTTGAATATCTTCAATCTTCCGTTTGCATCCATACCGAACTTGCCATCTCCTGTAAGCTGAAACGTACCGCTCGTACTTCCGCTAAACACAAGCAACGTATCACCATACTTCCAATTATGGTTGCTGAGAGATACGATGTTGCCTTTCGCACTCTTAACCACAGGAGTAAGGATAGGTCGAGCCGCATCATCAGTTTCCCAGTTAGGGAAGGGTGTAGCGTTGTTATTGTTGGCATCCACGCCTTGAAATAGAGGCTGTGTACTCTCTATTGAGATTGACAAAGAATCGTTGTTACGAACTCTTCGTACAGGTATACAACCTTGTGCTGAGTAATTAGTTTCTGCCATCTTTATTCCTCCGTATTTTTAAATTGTTCCAACTCTTGCTCGGTCATAGCCTTGCCACCGATATTCTTAACACGCTCATCCAAGGTATCACCTTGAATATTGTTGCTCATCAGGATTTCCTTCTCATTGAGTATCATCTTGCCGTGAGCAGTGATGTGGGTGTGCAGGTTGAATCCGAGACCCAAAGCCTGCACCTTGTCTAATATTACATACATCATACGCTTATTGTTCCTTTTGCTAGTTCAACTTTATTACCCCAAAAAGCAGTGATGGTGAAGATACAGCTAGTAGAATCACCTATATCATCTTCTTCATCCGTCCATGCTATATCTATCGTTCCATCAAAGTTTTTGACCTTATCTTTATTCTGCCAAGCCGCATCATTGACAGCATCACCACTATCTCGCACGATATTCCATGATGTTACTTGGTCGGTAATATCCTCAAAGCCACGTATCACGGAACACACTACATGGTTTGTCTCGCCCTTGTCTATCCATTCTCCTGTGCTCTGCGTGATATTGAGTGTAGCATCAAGGATGGCATTCTGCGCCTTCCAGAAATCATTACCCCTTGCAGGTTCACTCGTTACATTTGTTCCTTCTGGCGCAACACAGAGCCAAGTCGTGCCGTTATGTGTCACTTGGTCGTAGTACACGTAGGTATCTCCTTGCTTCCAATCGCCACGATAGTTTATGGTCTTAACAATACTTCCGTCTACGTTAACTTGCTCGTAGTACTTAGTATAGAACCGCACCTTCTTCGGGCTTATCTCATATACAAGATTATCATTGCCGAGAGTATAGCTATGAACGTTGGTATATCCTACCTCTCTAGGAGCGTTGTCACCATAGGTTTCTTTAACCACGAAGCTCATTCGGTTAGTGTTCGTGCGATTACCCATGAGAACGATTGTGTCTCCAGCAGCAGGGTTATCACTACCTTCTGCCTTATCACTTGCAGAGATAACTATCCATGAAAATTTCTTTCCATCATAGAGGATATTGTTGTTAGAATCCCTTATCTCCTCATTATTCGTAGACACATCAGTAATCTTACGCCAATAGAACTTATTCGACACATTCTCATATACGCCAGCCTTGATGTTGAACGTCTCACAGCGAACTTGGTCATCAACCTCAAACATATTCGTGGTAGCGGTCGTACCATCATCTGCCAGGAGATAACACTTCCAGCCTGTCACTGCGCCTTGCGCATCGGTTATCTCTCTTACCTCAAATATCTTTCCTGCAGAAGGAGAGAAGACAAGGTTGCCGCCTACATAGGTCAGCTCACGGATGGTGAGGTTATTGAAGTATGCCTTGCCCCATACACTGAGGTCGGTAACGTTCAGTCCGTACTTTCCGTCCTTGCGCTTATAGAATCCGAAACCCGACTGCATAGCATCATCGTAGTCAGTAGAGTTGAGCAAGTTAATGGTTACGTTTCCATTTGCGTCAATGCTGTATGCGTTGTTATTGCCTATGAGAATGCCTTGCACGAACTTCTGCACCTTCTCCCAGGTGATTGTGCCCTTTGCAATGTCATCGAACTGCTTAGATATAAAATTATCACTTCCGTACTTCGCAATGAGTTTTCTTAGCTGGGAAACGGAATATCCACCTCCGTTACCGCTACTTCCTCCGCTCGCAATAATTGTCTGTACGTCTTCTTTGAGCTGCGTAATAGTACCCTTAATTACTTGATTGCCTATTGTAATCGACTGAATAAAGTCGTAATCAATATTAGTCGATAGCTTCAATACTCTTGTCGCAAGCTCATATCCGTGTCCGTCCTTATACGTTACACTCTGACCGATTTGTAGTTGAGGGTTATCTTCCAAGAATACATCAGAATATGATTTAACCTCATAGTTATTCAAATCAGAGAGTAATCGCACAATCTCCTCCTTTGCTTTCTCTAACAATCTATTTTGAGCATCCTCGTAATAGATAGTATCAGCCATTGCAATATTATAGAGTACCGTGATATTACACTTTAAAGAAGGCATACTTTCTCCACGAGGAATAAGCATTTCAGCAGCGTTTGTAGGTATGATAACCTCATTATCCTCTTGATAGATAATTTCGTAATCACCAGCCAATACTGAGAAATTACTATTGCTAACATCGTCTGATGTGTGCGAGGATGATGCCTCTTTATGATAGGTAAGTTCAAAGCCTACATATTCGCCGTTAGTTCCTTGACCTGCAAGTGGAGTAGAAAGCGCACCTGTATTAAAATTCGGTTCAAATGAGCATCCGATATTCTTACCATTGATAAGCAAATCATCGGTAACTTCAAAATCATACCAATAATGAGTAATTCCATCATCTATGGTTGTATTAATAATTTTCTTTCCTGCTACTTTTTCTGTAGTAGGATAAGCCAATCTCATATACCATACAGTGAAGGTCTTATATCCCTTAACAGACCCATCAGCATTAGAGATAGGAATTTTATTATTTTTCTTATCAAGCACATACTTAACTCTCCCACGCACATTATATACATAGGTATTGAGTGAAGGGAAAATCTGAGAAAAATCAAGTACCTTTGTAAAAAGAGGTTCTTTCGTTTTATCCGCTCTAAGGTCAAGGGTTGAATACTTATCAATAGAGTAGGAGCGTTCCTTTCCGTCTATTGATATTGTACCATTGCCCTCATCTAATTGCAGACGAATATCGCCAGATGAAACATTCTCACCTTTGCTATTTACTTGTGTAATATTTCTTGTACCGCCGAAGATAGAGAAAGCGTTATAGTAGCCTTCTTTGCTATTATTGATACTTGGTACACCTACATTCTTTCCAACCTCTAAAACAACAGGAGTTGCGCCGATTAAGACCTTACCGATGTAGATAATTTCATCATCATAGTCAATATGCCATTCGCAGTTATCCCCGATAGTATTTGTAATCGCCGTAAGTGCGGATATAAAGTCATTATCGCTGAATGATACATTGACAGTATTTGCCGTTACATTTGAAAAGATAACTTTCCATCCGCATTCGCCAAACATTAAATCCTTGTTAAGGAAATCTTTTATTTTTTCGCTAAGTACAGATGTAATACCAACGAAAGACCATACATTTTGCTTTACCTCTACATTCTGTGAATTACGAGTATAGATAAAGAATGGGGTCTTCGATAGAATCATCTTCGGATGCTGGAATTGAGGAGTGTACTTCCAAGAGCATTCATCTGATTGAGTAGGCTCATACGATTCCAAGAGAAGGAACTTCCTAGTAACCTCTCTTACTTTATCAATCTTATATGTATAATTGATATACGCACCAACTGGCAGAATAACTTTCTCAGCAGCGGAGAAAGACAGAGAAATATAATCTGACTTAGACATTTCCTGTTCTCTCTTCGCTGCTGATGTTACTTCTGCTTGCATCAGCAATTTATCATTAATATCATATATCTTAATCATAACTTAATTCTATCATTCGGGTTATACTCCGTTAATTTGAGTACAAATTTACCTCTTTTTAGACCATAATCACCAAACTGCGAGCATTGCGTGTAAACAAGTTTGAAAACCCTCTTTAAGCGTGGCACTTTCATACAAAACTCACCTGAATAAGCTATCTTATCAAGGAAAGCCTCATACTTCTGTAAGTAATCTTCTTCTGAACTACCTTCAAGGAAGAAAGAGATACTTACTTCACGCTTATCTTTCTTTGCATACTTCGATGTAGCGATAACCGATTGCCCATGTTCCAATCGGCTATCGTTAGTTACATAGCTTTTTACTGGGGCAGGGGTCAGCAGAGCTTCTCGCCAACCCCTTACCAATGTAATACCGAAAGTATCAAGGTCAACGTAAGCTGAATCTGCTTCATCGACCAATTTAATAAAAGCATCATTCTTCATAACTTAATACTTATCCTTCATTAATTTATACATACTTGCGATGTCCTCACGTATCAATATAATAGGTGCAGTATTCTTATTGATTGCTTCCAACTGCTGTAATCCTTGATACTGAATATCTCGCATTTCTGAGATATTATTATAAGTCTGCTCAGCATAAATACGAAGATAAGATATATCTACGGCAATAGCCTTGCGAACCTCATTACCTTGCTCTTGTGCAATTTGTACCGCATAACCGATACCGATAAAGCTGCTTGCTTGGTCTGCGGTAATTGCTTCGATTGCCTTACCCGTTGCCGTCTGCTGAGATTGCGCCTCTTTATACCCTGTTATTGCAGCAATATTATCTCTTATCTTCAAACCTTCATCAACGATGTTATCATACTCTTTTTTAAGTATATCCAAATCGTCATTAGAGAGCTGTCCTTGCTTCATCTTATCTGCCCATTTTTCATAAAGGGTTTTAAGTCTCTTATTAGCAAGGTCATCAACGGCAAAGTTAAGCATTGATTTATTGAGCATCGTTGTAAAATTATTTGCGAAATCTTGCGCCGATTTATTCATATCCATAAGATTGCTAATAAAGTTATCCTTTAACGAATCGAAGGTTGTCTGCGTAAGATTCTGATTGATTTTATCAGTCAGCTCTTCAAGCTTCTCGGCAAGGTCGGTATAATTCTCCCAATATTCGGTTTTATCATATTTACCTTGGTCGGTCATATTCTTCCATACATCTTGGTTGTATGTGCGAATATCCTTCATCTGCTCTGGAGTGAGCTTATAAATATCCTCCAAAGAACTTACCTTGTTTATCGTAGAATTAATATAGCCTCCTCTGACCGCTGACTGTTGTGCTAACGTGCGATTGATAGCCGCATAGTCCTGTGCTGACAGATTCCAATAATAAGCGTTAGAGTGGTGCGAGCCGTGGTAACCCATCTGTGATTGAAGAATTTCCATACTCTGCTTATTGATTTGCTTCTGTGCATCATAGGCTTTTTGATAATTGCTGACGGCACTCATTCCCGAGGTCTTATCAATCGAACTCTTCAACTGCTCAATAGAGTATTGCAATCGCTCGTTGGATTCTGTAAGGCGATTTGTAGTCTCCGCAACCTCCTTCGCATTACTTCCATTGCCGATACCAAGAGCACTACCAAGCGATTTGATAGCCCCTACGCCGTTAATAGCTGCCCCGATATAGTTGCCCGTAGCAAAGTCTGATGCCGCTTGCGAACCCTTATTGAAGGCATCTGCACCACTTTTAAGCTTCTTTCCAAGGTCTGAATCACCGAAACCGAGAACATCAATCAATTCACTTGCTTCTTGTAGCTTTTTAGCAACGTTACCGATGCTTTCTGCCCATTCATTAGCAATCTCCTTAATTGACTTTCTTGCCTTATCTTGTGATATATTTGCATCCTCTTGTGCCTTCTTTACGTCCTTTGTTGCCTTTCCGACTTTTACCTCAGAAACAGCGAGCTCATCAAAGAGTTTCTTTAATTTTTCAAGCTGTTCATTACTGAGGTTCATCTTATTCTCATTAAAGAGTGTGCTCTTATTCTGAGAAGTTATCTTATTGGTGCTTACAGATACCCCTGTCTCCGCAAAGACTTTCTGTATAGCAATTTTCGTAGAAGACTGCTGTTCTTGTGCATTATATTGCTCTACTGTAGCTTTTCTTAATCGTTCTTGTGCGTCAGCAGCCTCTTGCAAGAGCCGATTATATTCTCGCACCTTCTCGTTAGACCATCCCCACTTATCGGTCTGTTCTGAAATTGCATCATCAATCTTAGCAATCTGTTCTGACACAACCTTCATATCATCAATATCAAGAGTACCCGAACCGAGAAGGTCTTTGAGCTTTTTTCTTAGGTCTTCGAGATAAGATTTACTCAATCTTCCCATATCAGAGAAAACAGAATCCCAGTTGATAGAATCCTTGAAATCATTAAAATTGAGCTTCTTTAGCTGCTCTTCAAGGTCAGTTTTCAACTTTGCTTCCTCGAAAAGATTACCTTTTGCCCTTGCTTCTTTGATTTTCTCGTTATACTCCTCAACGATGGCGAGCTTTTGCTGTTCGAGGTTGCCATACGCCTTCAGGTATTCACGATATGATTTTAATTCATCAGCATAAATCTCATTATTGTATGATTCTATGGTCTTCTGTTCAATGATGGTGTACTGCTCGGTAATTTTCTGAATATTCTTTGTATCAAGATATTTCTTATCATCCCAAGTCTCAGCCTTACCACCCTTTGCCTTGATAACAGACTGCTGTGCGTCAAATTCAGCTTTCTGTCGGTCACGCTCTGCCTTGATAGCTGCATTCTTTCGCTCTTCAATCTGCTCAATTTCTTTGGATAGCTCTCTTTTGCGCTCGGCAATAACCTTCTCTTCGCCTTCTTTCATCGCCTTAATCTTTGCATCGGTTACCTCCTGTTCCAAAGATTGCCAAGCTTTTGCTCTTTCGTAAGCATTCTTATAGATAACATCATCAAGCTTCCCTTCTGCTGAATTAATCTGCTTCTGCTGAGTAGCATCTTTCTTAGCATCCGATTTTGCTTTATTCGCTAGAGAACGTTTTGCTGCTTCCTCTTGTCTGATGAGCATTCTCTGTTCGCTATTCTGTTGAACTTGTGTTCTAAGAACCTGCATTCTAAGTTCACGCTCTGCGGCAATATCCTTCAAAGATTGGGTATGCAATTTAGCTTGCTTCTCATGTAACTCAACGAGCTGTTGCTGCTGTTTTATCTGAAAATCGTATTTCTGCTTAACAAGAGCCTTTGCCTCCTCAATGGCAGCGATTTTCTCCTTTCCTTGTAAGGTATATATTTTATTTCTTACCTCGGCAATTTTTCCATCAAGTTTGAGCTGAGTTTCCTTATTCTTATTGATGGCGATTTGCGTTTCTTGAATCTTACCTGCAAGGGAAGCCGCCTGCTCTGCTTTTGTCAGTATTCCATTGAACGCCGCTCCTAACTTCTTTGATAAATCTTCATTGGTAAAAGCATCATAGATAGTCTTTGTTGCGCCAATAACACCTGATACTTGTGTTTTGAATACATCAATAACAGTTTCACCAGCACCCTTAATTCCATCCCAAGTCTTTTTAAGACCAGCAGTAAAGGTGTCCCAGTCCATATTTAATACACCTTTAATGGTCGTTCCGAGACCACCAATAAGGTTCACCGCAGCTTTTACGGCGGTTTTGAACGTCTTCACGAAATTGTTACCGAAGTCACGAAGAGGAGCGTTTGGCTTAGTGAAGCACTTGTACAAGTATTCTCCGAAGATAATCACAATATCTGTGATAGACTTAGCAAGAGAACCAAAGTAAGCCATCAGTTTTGTATAGACCTTCTGACCCTCTGCGGATTTAGTCATCCATGTATGCACCGCCTTGAAAGCAAGAGCGATTGCAGCAATTACCGCACCCACAGGTGTTGCACACATTCCCCATAGAGCCTTTGTTACAGACTTGATAGCAGTAAGAGACCCCGTTACGGGAATACCAAGAGCCTTGAAAGCTTCGCCGACCTTACCAATCTCACCTTGCAACTTACCATTGGCAGTCATTACATTGATAATACCGTCTTTAAAATCACTTAGACCAGACTTTGCTTGTGCGAACTCCTCACTAAAACGCTGACCGATGGAAGAACCGCTTACTTTTGCTTTCAGCTCATCAATAGGTTGAGTTATTTTATCTTTTATGCTCTGCCCGAAATCAGAAATCTTCTGCCCGAAATCAGAAATCTGATTGCGCAATCTACCGATAAAAGTCTCTTCGTTCTTCTCACGGATAGCCTCTTGCAATACAGATATATTATTCTTTGTCTTTTCAATCTCAGACTGTAGTTTCTGCAAGTCTTCTTTCTGCTTTTCTCCAAGTGGCTTTCCATCCATCTTAGAAGCTTCTGCTTCTAAATCTTGCAATTTCTGCTTACTCTCATCAATCTTAGAAGTCAGTTCTGATAATGATGTGTCCTCAACATTGATTTTAACAGTTGATGTTGTATCAGACTGAACGATGGTTGAACCACCCTGAATCTTATTCGCAGCTTCGAGAAGAGCATTGTATTGCTGAAGGTCTGCATTAAGTCGCTGCTGTTCTGTTTGCCAATCATTGATTTTTGATTGAAGGGCATCAATATTTGCCTGTGCTTTCTCAATAAGCTGATTGTAATAGTTAGCACCATTTCCCGTTTCGTTATCCGCAGCAGAAAGATTTGCAAGAGCATTCTTGTAGCTCTCAATCTTTGATTTCTGTACCTCAATCTTCTTTGTTGCCTCCTCAATATTTTTAGCAAAATCAGTCGTGCTAAGTTTGTTCTGAATATCTTCAATGGTCTTCTCGTACAACTTCATATCCGCTTTCAGCTCCTTTGCACTCTCGGATTGCATTCGTTCAATCTCAGCACGACCCGAAGCAACGGAAATATATTGCTGCAAAGCTTCTGTCAGATGTCTAGTTGCCTCTACGTTCTGATTTTCCGCTTCGGCATTCTGTGTTGCCGCCTCGGCATTTGCTACGTGAGCTGCTGCTTCTGCTGATGTGGCGGTTGCTGCCGTTGTAGCCGTAGCCCCTACAGCAATATTCGTTGCGGATTGAACACCATTTGCGCTTGTGCTTGCAACAGAGAAAGCACTTAATGCTTGGTACGCACCATTTACTTGAGAGATAGAATTTTTGACCCCATCATAAGATTCAACGAGGTTTTTTACATCATCTTTCGCCAACTCCAAAGAATGCTTTTGAGCATCAATCTGCTTGGTAAGCGAACCGAATGCCTCTGAGCCTTTTTCAGTCTTAGCTAACTGCTCGTTAAGTTTACCGATAGTACCTTCAATGGTTTCAACTCGTTTATTGGCGGTATCAATCATTTCAGGTACTAACTGAATCCCCTTCGTAGCTTCATCCATAGCAGATTTAAGAACCTGCATAGCCTTGGTGGTCTTTGTTGCAAGGTCTTCATCGGATTGCGCCACATCGTTAAGTGCCTTATTCATTCTCTGAGATAAAGCTTCTGTATCAACGCCGACACGATTCAATCCATCACAGAGCTTGTCAAGTGATGCTTGAATATCGGAAATATCCATCTGTCCGCTGATTCCAAGTATTTCATCTGCTGCTGCCATATTGTTTGCTTATTTATGTGATTATTACATCATGCCCATAAAGAAATCATTAGCAGAGATAGGCTTATCTATCTTATGATACTCTTTTTGTGGCTTATTTTGCTGTCTGCTGCCATTTCTCGGTTCGTCTTTAGTATTTGTATTAAAGGACGGAATCGAGCGGTTAAGCAGTATAATATTAATGTATGAGCGATTAAATACGACCTCCTCGTAACTCATACGAAAGTACTTCATTACTGTTCCGATTGTTGCCCAAGGGGAGTTGTTTTCGGCTCCGTCATTATCTTCATCTTGGTCAGGAAAATTATAGAGGTTAAGAAAAAATTTGCGTTAAAAGAACCGCTGATGAACTTTACAAGCTCATTGAATGCCATAATATCAAGGTGCTTGCGTATATATCGCCCCCATATCTTGCGTGCCCACTTCTTTCGAAATGCACACACAATAAAAATCTCGCTCATTAAACGGGCTGTCTCAGAATGTCTGAATAGGATAGGGATAATATTTACATTATCGCCTTCCTTCCATGTAGGTCCTTTGATTGCGTTACCGAATACCCCCATTTCGTAAATTTGCATAAAGGTGAGCGGCTTCACTCTAAAGCGAAACTTACCAACCTTAATCTTTACAGATGCCTCGGCAAGCGTCTTTGCTACCTTTTCCTTGTCTGATGTTTTCATATCGTAAATATGTTTTATAACATAAAAAAGCGGTGCGGCTTGGGAAAGTTCCCTTACCTCACCGCCTTTTGAAGTTTAATTTTAATTTTTTATCTAAATAAAAATCTTAGATATCAAGTATTCTTACTTACTATTTTGGGAACTGATATCCTTGGTAAGAATATTACGATGACCGCTCTTCTTGTCACCATTTGCATCGAATACCGCCATCTGACGGAATTCAATGTTAAGATTAGGAAGTCCACTCTTACCGATAGAACCACTGCGAGTGATTATAAGTTTCATCTTAGACCACTGGAAGGTACGAGAAGGAATATCATCCAAATCTTTTGTCACAATCTGTACAGCCTTGTAAATCTCGGTTTCTTGTGGGAGCTCATTCAACCAACCATCCTTACCACCAGTACCAGAATCCTTGGTATAACCAAGAAGCTTAACGAAGTTGTCTTCCGAGAAATCGTATGTCTGCAAGGTAAAGCCCTTTGTTGCTGCTGATGTAGTCAGCACTGCGTAAGGGTCTTCTGAATCCTCAACCTCTACATCCGATGTCTGTGCCGCTTGGTCGTTAAAGCTCAAACTACCAGAAACGACAGCCTTAATTTTGTCGCTCCATGTGGTTGGGTAGCCGCCATTTTCGACACAATTGGCAAAACTGAAGCTTTCCAAGCCATATACACCATTCTTTGCCATAGTTTTATTCTTTTAAATTATTATACGTTACATTAAATTTCATATTGACGTAATAAGTGTTATCATTATCACGAGTTGGGCGAGAGATAGAGTAGAAATCAAAGTAGCAGCCACCGAGGTAAGTACCGTCACCAAACAAAGAAAGAATCTTCTCCGAGTAATCAGAGAGTTTCTTTATGTTAGGTAAGTTAGATGAGGTCTTAGGGCAATGAATATTCAGATTCACTACACCCTCATTAATGGCATCACTATACACAAAGGGAAGATGATTGATGGCGATATAATCACCAATAGCCAACTTCTCGGGTATCTCATACTTAAAGATACGCTTTTCCTCTATGCCTATTCTCTCAACATTTTCATTGAGATACTTAAATAATGCCGTAACGGCTGTATCACCGAGTATCATATCTAACTATCGCTTTTAATCATTTCAGCTACTTCTTCAAAAATCTTCTTCATTTCGTCACGAAGGAAATACTTAGTAAGATGTAAGACATTGTAACCTTTATCCTCTACATATTTTCCGTAGTTCATGCCAGCCACAATGACGAGAGAGTACCCTTTGGGTGCTACCACACCTTCTTTCTGTGCATACTCACTGAGTGCAGCACTTACACCCTCCTGTCCTTCTTCCGCTTCTTCTTCCTTTGGAATCTTACCAACTGCCGAGGTAATGAGTTGCCCATCAAGGTAGAGAGCGAATGAAATTGAGTTCTTTAAATTTGCAGTTCGGTCTTGATAACCTTTGTTCTCTTTAGAGTAGGTGACCGCTTCTTCGGCAAGTTGCATCAAACGCATATTGAGGTAACTGATAATCTGCTGCCTCTTTTCGTTCAACCTTTTCTGTAAGGCTTCACGACCTTTGATTTTTAATTCAACCTTTGCCATATTGCCGCCTATTAGAGCCAAATTCTAAGATAGCGTTTCTTTAAGGTTACGAAGCCTTTAACCTCCATTTCCTTATCAATCGTGCCATCTTTCTTGGTTATCCAAACCTTTTCGCCTTCCTTCGGTATGAGAGGGTATTTTGCTTTTGAGAGAGGAGCATAGATTTCGTGCGAATACACGTACTGCTGCCCGTCTACCAGAGTAATAATCTTTGCCTGCGAATTAGGCAAAATAACGCACTTTCCAAAGGTTTGCCATTCTCCTTCGGGTTGTTCGATAGGATTTCCGTCCTCATCAAAGCCATCTTGTGGAGCACCTTTTACTTTAAGTATATCTTCAAAGTTCATACGTTATCTATTTGATTACCATACCTTCACACTCTGAACCCAATAATCATCAGAAGTACTATCAATAACAAGGTCAGCATCCAATCCAGCATCCTTCGCAATAGATTTAATCATCTTGTCAATGAGATTCTTGTCGTTCTTGTAACTCTGAGAGATACCGCCAACATTCTCACTTGATAATGGATTCATCTTGTAGAGGATACGCATAGCCGCATAGGCTACGGGTTTCTTTACCGCTACAGAGTATTCATCAGCCACGGATGCCGTGATGCTAAACTTATCAGTAGCATCAATAAACATCTTCTCCAAAGTCTCATCAGAGGTAGAGAAAGGCTGAATCTCGCTTGCTATGGCTTCTGAAATTGTCATGCTAATCTTGTTATCTTATGAAGTTTCACTTATTAAATCAATATATCCATAACTGAGGGTCAGTGCATTAAGCACCAACCTTCAAGATAAAGAAGTCTTCGATACCATCGAATACTGGTTGCATCCACATTTCGTTGGTAAGGTGATAACCCTTCTTATCTCTCCAATAACCGATAAGGTTGTTATCGTATGTAGAGTAAGAAACGCCATCAACTGGGTCGATAGCCTCCAAGCACTCTGCGCACTTAGGTACAGCCACCTTATCGGCACACATCGCAACAACTCGGTTATCTGGGATAAGGTTAAAGACTGTCTTGTCAGGCAGCTCAACAAACTTATCTTCATCAATCTGAATTGTTGGCAAGAGGATAGAGCGCAAATAGATATTCATCTGGTCAACGCTAATCATCGGTGCAGTAGGATTGATGGTAATCTGACCGAGGTTCAAGCGGAAGGTGTCCTTAATCTCCTTTGCTTTACACATTGCGAAGAATGTGTTCTCAGACATACGAAGACGCAGAATCTTACGACCCTTCTTGCGAGCCTCGTCCTTCAACTTCTTAATATCCTCAATAGGAGTAGCGTTCACCTCACCCCAATTTGTAGTAGCAGAGAGCTGCTTGACACCCAAATTAAAGGTATAAGATACGTTAGCCTTAGAGTTATTGGTACGTGATACAGTCTGAGTACCCTTGAACAATCCCTCGAAGTACAACATATCAATACGCTTATGAGGAGAGATAACCGCCAACTCAAAAGGTTTGAATGAGTACTTGATAAGTTCATCGTACTTAGCATTGAGCTGTGACTGTGTATAACCGCCACGTCTCGACATATCATTAAACTTACCCTCCAAGAGGTGCATCTGTTCGAGGTAATCGTTATCGAGCTCCCACTCATCGGCAATACGACCGATAGAGCCAGTAAGCTGACCCCAATCAGGCATGGTATGCAATGGACGCTCTGCGTTCTTAGCGACAACAGAACCAACCATAGCAGCAGCATAGGTAGCCATATTTGCCTGATATACCTTTGCAGCACAATACTCAACAGGCTTCAACTCGTTCTTCCACTCAGCCTTGTAGGTGGAAGTCTTCATGTATTCGTCAATGTAGGTCTGAAAAGACTTTGGGTCTTGCAGATTCTTCAAAATACTATTCATAATCTATAATCTCCACTTTTAAAGGTTACTGAATCTTAAACAAAGCGATACCATTTGCTCTGATACCTTCCTTAATCTCATCATTGATAGGATAAGGGAGTGAATCTTCCTCTACCTCCATTACCTGTAAGGTAGGAGTAGCTGCGATAGAAGACTCTTGGTCTCTTACATCGAGAGTATCATATGAGAAGCCAAGAAGTACGTCCTTGGTCTTATCGTAATCCGATACAATCGCATCTGCGGCAACTTCGTTAGCGAGTTCTGATACAGTTAATGTATCTACACCATCGGAAGAAGTAATTGCCGAAATGGTCGCACCAGCAATCTTATCATTAACCTGGAATAAAGAACCACTAGCAATCTTTAAGGTTGTAGCAGCCTTGGCTGCTTTTTCTGTGACCTTTGCAGTCTTTACAACCTGTGCCTTACCACCAGTTACAAGTCTGAGAACTGTACCCTTCGCTACAAACTTTAAAGTAGCTGGAAGATTGGTGCGGTCGAGGTCATAACCACCCTGTCGGCGAAGGCACTGCTCTTCAAGCCAAAGTGCTTCCTTGATATCCTCTGGCTTGGTTCTATGCAAAAAATAGCCTCTGTTTGACATAATTTTCTTCTTTTAAAGAGTTTAACATAATTCATTGATAATGCCTTACTCCTTTGGAGCATTACGCTCCGAGAAGCCTTGCATTTTTGTAATGAAATCATTCTGCTCGTCTTCGGGAGAGGTTGCCTTGGGTGCTTCAACAAAATTGCCGTTTGCTACAAGTGACTGCTTCAATGCTGTCCAATCATCGGCACATTGCTGTGCAAGAGTTTCAAGATTCTCTTCCTTGTCGAGCTGATAACGTGAACGGAACTGCTGCGGAACGTCCTTCAATTTTTCGCTCTTACCGAAAAGGTCATCAAGACGTGCTCTTTCTTCCTTTTCCTTGTATGGAGCAATGGCGGCGGCTACAGCTTCGCTAACTGCTTTCTGGGTACTTTTGGTAGCCTCGGCAATCATCTGCTGAACCTGCTCTTGTGTAAGCCCTGTTGGAGGTACTGGAGGGGTAGGAGGAACTGGTGGAGTAGGCTTATGATTAGGGTCGTTAGGGTCAATCCATCCATCGAATTTCTTCGTTGTTTCACTGACCGCACGATTGAATGATGATTGCATCATACCAACATAAGGTTCAACTGCCGAGATAGCACTCGTTACATCCTCGTCCTTTGACTCATCTGTTAGACCACGACTTGCAACAATCAGGTCAACCAGCTTTGAAAGTTCATCCTTCTTCAAACCATACTTTGCAAATGATGTTTTGGCAGAAGCAAGCACTTTTTCTTTTATTGTCATAGTAATTCTGTTTTAAACGTTAATAAATAAATAATTTTCGATTGCAAAATTACTATTTCTATTAGTAAAATAATAATAAATAATAGAAGCTGTGTAAACAAATGCTATTTTTGGCGATTTTCTTGCGGTCTAAGCGGCTTTCTTTTAGTTTATGTATAGTTATTAAGAAACAAAAATAAAAGGCAAGATAGCCAATATTCTTGGTTACTTTGCCTTGCGTAGTATCATATCTATCTTTGCCTTAACCTTCTTCGGATTCCTAGCATCGTGATTACTCAATCTTACCACATGATACCCGAGCCGCCATATACCCGAAGAGCGGTTACCATCCTTGCGCTTTTGGTCTTTGGTAAAATGGTAGCCACCATCGAGTTCTACTATAGTTTTTATCTCTGGCAGATATATATCAGCGAAGTATAGCTTTCTGCCCGTGATTATCGGTTGCTGTGGTATTACCTTATATCCTAACAGAGTGCAGATTTTCGCCGCAGCCTTCTCCGCATCGGTTGTATGTGAAAGTAGGTCGCAGCGAATTTGTCTGATTAAAGCCTTCGAGTATTTCATTTGCTCTTCTTTATCATATCTATCTCATCCTGTAGATAGAAGATAGCTTTGCTCAAATCCTGCATTCTCTGTTCTCGCTCTGAAAGGTTCATTTCCTTCTTTCCCTTGCGTAAAAGATACTTTACTGCCGAGCCGCAGTTAAAATCAAGGTGTCGGCAAATATCAATCGGCTCTATGCCGCAGAGTTCCTTTAGCCAAGCGTAATGGTTAGGGTGATTAACCATTTCTTCCTTTTCCTCTGTGACAATAGTACCATTTTTTGTAATCTCTTCAAACTGAATAGGGATATTCTTTCTATATGCAAAATTGTATTCGTCTGGTATAATATTGCATTCTACAATAGCTCTACCTACCTTGATAACTTTCAATCTGAGAGGGCAAATATTGGCTAGCGAATATCTTTCTTCTCCGATGTTATAAACGTAAACTTCTAGTCTATCATTTACATGGACTACCATACTAGGCTCTATTGGTAAGGTAAATACCAACCCTTCACGTATCTTCATTGATTCTATCATAATTCTTACTTTTTAAAAAGTTTATCAACTGCTAATTCCTGTAATTACGGATGCATACATCTTACAACCCTTGCTTCTGTATTATTTTTCTTCTGATACCTACAAAGATTGCATTCAATAGCACCGACTTTATTTAGAGCGTGCGTATATCGACCACATTCACCGAAAGGGCAATCTGTTGCATATTCAATACCGCCGTGAATAAACTCACGTACCTCATACTTAATTGCCGTATTCGGCTTCTTTTCTTTCTTTTGGTATAACATATTATCTTATCTCAATTTTGATTTTATAAATCGACTTCTGCTTCAAGTTTTCCGTGCCATCAAGCAAAAGATGAGCAATGATGTCATCTACGGATTCGCTGATAGCTCTCTTCGTATATTCGTGATAACTGCCGTCTTCTTTTTCTTGATAGACGTTTACAGAGCCAGAGCTATTATCTGTGACAATAACCCCATTATCGGCGAACTCTAGCTTAAAATTAAGTTTTTCCATATAATTATTTTTTTTGTTCCATCAAATGTTTTTGTTGTATTAACATCATTCTTGTAATCAGATTCTGCATCTTTTCAATAATGAACTTCGGGGTTTCCGAAGTTCTGATAAAGAAAGGATGCTTTCCTCTCTTATGCTTATTGAAGAACAATGTATCATCTTTACCTTCTATCTTTACAGCAATCATGTACTGACCGATGAAGAGGTGAGCACTTCCCTCTTTTCTCTTTCGAGGTGTAGTGTACTTAATGCCGTTCTCATCTAAGAAAGACATCAGCTTCTTTAATTTCGTTTCATTTTTCATCTTGCATATCTCCTATAGTTTAGTTATCGATTAACATTTTCTCAACCTCATCATCGTATTTATTTCTTTTACACCAAGTAGTGAGGTCAAAGATTACTTCCGCATCCTTTCTAAAGCTTTTGTATAAGCTCAGATATTTTTTCCTTGTTTGTGCGTTAGCTTTTCTCGCCTCATTGAAAAAGGCAAAGTAATTTTTAAAGTACTCCGAATGTATTGTGATAACATCGGCATTCTCGCATTTTTGCATCATAAACAGTATCGCTTCTACAATAACGACTGCCTTTGAAGCACAATAGATGTGATTCTTTTCATTTGCTACAACTTCTCCGTTCTTAATGATGATAACTGAAAATTTTCCTGTTGCGAACTTATCTTCATAATCACAACTTACGTAGCACTCATATCCAACAAGTTCTTTTGCTGGCGTGAGGTAAGTATCGAGCCAATTTTTCTTTTTCTCCATTTTGTATCTCCTGTGTTATTATATAATCGGGTGGGGGCGTATGTGCGCCCGTTAGTTAATTCTTTCTTGGGGCTGTCGCCCCTATAAGGGAATAAATTAAATTAAAGCCCTCATCCCTTATTTTATTATTTTTGATTTTACATAAACTACATTTTTGCCTCCTTTCTTCTCATACCATGACGAGATATTGATATAGCATCGTCCATCTGCATACGATAGATATTCGATTCAATGGAAAATGCGCTTCTATTTTTTGCGCTTATCACTATTATAGAACCTTCAAAATCCGTAATAGCCATATTATTGGTACATACCTTTGCATCGCACCTTACTTCCTTGATTCTTGTGCGCTTATTGATGATACCCTTGTTTACAAGCTGATTTGTAACTTTGAACGCTTGGTACATCGTACCATAGATAACATCCTTGATTCTGTCATAAGATAAACCTTTATTATCGCTAAACTTCTTCCTCAACATACGACTTTCACGTTTGAGAGCCTTGCGAATAGTCTTCGCATTTCTCCCATTCGTCCCCTTATTGTGCGTATTGATTACGTCCTCTTGCATTCTAACTTGGTTCTCCATGACAATTCTTCTCAAAAGGTTTTTGAGGGCTGGAAATGTTATCTTCGTTAAATCATCCTTGCGAAGCTTATAACTATATCCATTATTTGAATGTATGCTACGAGCAATGAATCTCTTCTTTCCATTTTTCTCTTCAAAACGGAAATACCCTATCTTGCAACCATATTCAAGTAGTCTCTTTAATTTATTATTGTCAATATGCAAAAGCTTGGCGCAATGATTGTATGACACAAGATTAAGGTCTGATGAGCGGAATAAGAGCTTTATTTTAAGAAGCAAACAGAAGGCATCCAAGCGATTCTTGTCGCTCAGAGCAAACTTAGCTTCCTGTATTCCTATTCTTATTCTTTTCATCATTATATATATATTAATGTAAAAACCAAACAGATGAAAGGTGCTAGCAATCATTCCGTTTGGTTTATTATATTGAACCCTTTCACTTGTGTTGATTGGGCATATATGATTCTTTTCTTTGTTAGGAAACTAGCACTTTCCTTTTCCGCCGCAAAATTATAAAGAAAAAATGAGATATTCGCTTAAAATCTATTAAAAAACTAATAGTATGTATTAATAAACTAAAAATAACTATTAGGAAATTTGGTAGTCTGAGAGAAAGTTATTAATTTTGCGGTATCAAAGTTAATAAAATAGCTTTTGATACATATAATTAATGTAGATATTATTAATAAATTAAAAATAGGAGATACGACAATGAAAACAGAGATTTTAAGCAAGCAGGTCTTAGATTACATCATCAATGATGTTGAAACAACCATTCATCGCTTGGGTATTAACGCTCAGCTTTCTATAGAGGTTGAAAAAGATTATAGAGGCAATGAGTATGAGAAGTTGGTGAGCACATCGTTTCAGACAATGCCAATGCTCTTCAAAGAGATTCACTTGGAAGGCAATATTGCAATAAGAGATAAGGTTGACGCACCTGATGATTTCTTGGAGGTTCACATTAATCTCGATTATTATTATCATACATTTGATAATGGTAGCAACGGGCATACTTTAGGCAGAATTGTCTTCGAGGTTGATAAGCGAACCAATGAGAAGATGAAGGAGAGCGGTAAGGATAGCAACTATATTTCAATGATTGTACGTAAGGTTCAGTCACTCGAAATCTAAGAAAGGTAACGGCAGGGCTAACCACCCTGCTACTAATATAGGAGATACGAAAAATGAAAAAAGAAAAAGACATGATGAATCCATGTAATTGGAGAACCGAAGATGTAAAAGATGCGGTACAAGCAGCAATGCTCGCCGCTAGTGGAATTATTTTAGCGTATGCTGTTATCTGGCTCGCTTACTAAAAAAGGAGGTAATATGGAGATAGTAACAACATTAGTTAAGTTCCGTTGTCGCAAGGATAAAATGATGGAGCAGTCAAAGAATGCTCAGATTTTTCTCTTTGAAGACAAAGAAGGTAAGACTAAGGTATTCGTACCTAAGTCTAAACTAATTATCAAGGATGATGCTTTAGATAGCAACTATAATCTTTGCATCATACCTAAATGGGTATTTCTTAGCACAAAGAACCTTTCGCAGAATGTTGAGTTGGTAGGAGAAACGCAACACATGGAGGTTCTCAATGATATTGAAGATTAATAGTATATATAGTAATAATTATTTTGTTTAATGTATTAAAAATAGGAGATACAACAATGAACACAATGGCAATGAATTTGATGGCACAGCCAAAAGTAGCAGAGGTAGCGGTTGCAAAGCAGCCAGAGTTGAAGAGCGATAACATGAATCAGTTCTTGGATTTTGAGACATCCAAGGTACAGATTCTGACAATCGACCAGCTTGAACGCACCGAGAAAGAGAATGATGTGTACGGAAAGCCTTTGAAGGGCATCTATCATTTTGACCTCATTCATCAGGTGGAAGAATTGTGCGAGAAGCACGGCTATAAGGCTGAGATTTACGACCTCTTTGCGGCGAATAACAAAGACCGCAATACTCCAGGTGTTACCCGCTTGCCTGAGAAGGAAGCTTTGATGGGTGATAGAGCTGTAGAGGCTCATATCCTTCGCCGAGTATTCTGTAATATTCGCTTGCGTGACTTCGATAAAGGAGAGGGTAATGATGAGATTACAACCAATATGGCGGTATCATTTCATCAGAAGGGTATTCAGTTAGGTATCGGTAGAAACGTAGTTATCTGTCATAATCAATGTATGCTTAGTGCTGAACATTACGCTGCTACCTACTCAGACACCAATAGCGGAAGAGGAGCTTTCAAGCTCGATGAGCTTCTTCAATGTGCTGATGCTTGGCTCGCTAATCTAAGAAGTATCATTGATGCAAATGATGAAATGATTGAGCGTATGAAGAATCGTGAGATTAAGGCACAGGAGATGTTTACCATCGTCGGTATGCTGACCTCGCTCCGTGTTGCTTCTGAAACGAAATACAAAGGCATTCGCAACCCTCAGGTCATTCCTCTCAATCAGGCACAGATTGGTCGCTTGACCGAGAAAATGATGATTGCCTACTACGAGCGCAATATGGTTACCGCTTGGGATTTGTACAATGCGGCTACCGATATGTATAAGTCAACTCAGCTCGACCAGCCAATGATTCTTTCACAGAACTTGGCAATGAGTAGCTTCATTCAGAATACATTGATTCCAAACGCATAACTACATATAAGATTGAATATAGAAAATGTCGATAACAAGAGCCTTTAAGCCGCCGTGAGGTGTCGGCTCTTTCTTTTAGAAAAGTTAAATTTAGGTTCTGATATATATTGCCGTGAGGTAATCAGTTATGTCAATTGTTAGATAAATATTAATTATGGTTATTATTTTTTGCCCTACGGCGGTAGGGCTTTTTATCCCGAGGAAAACCAATCGCACTGGTGTGCGTGGGCTGTATGGTAGTGATACCGATATTCTTATCAAACCCTAAAGGAAAGAGGTGAATATATATAAGTTCATTTATTCTACTGTGTTAAAGAATGTATGCGAAGATACTCCGTACTAAGCAGCTCTTAATAAGCGGAGGTTGGCGAGGGTTCGATTCCCTCTCTTGGGGCTATGTTTTTTAAATTTATACAATATGACAGATTTTAACGGAAAATTAAATTTGCTGAAGCTCAAAAGAGCTGGCATAATGCAAATCCAAGGTCGAACAGAGGTACTTCGTTGTTTGGTTATTCCTATCGAAGATAATAGCATCTTCGTTACAACAGATGAGAATAATCACCCGAAGGCTGCTTATCTCGACCTTACTGCTTGGGAATTGAAAAATCCTAAGTATGACGAGACCCACATGATTAAGCAGTCGTTGCCTAAGGAGGTTCGTGAGAAAATGACAGATGAGGAAAAAAAGGCTATGCCTATCCTTGGTGGTTTAAAGCCTGTAATTTTTGAAAATCAGAATGCGGCTTCTTCTTGCGATGCACCTTTTGCACAAACGCAGAATTTGGATGATTTACCATTCTGAGCAAGAATACTCTTAGATAATGGTTTTAAATTAGTTTTAGATTATTAGAAATATGCGTAGTAGAACGAGTAATTGGTTTGAGGTAGGAATCCGCTACCAAAAGACCCAAGAAGATGGTTCAGAGAAATCTGTGACCGAAAAGTATGCGATTGATGCCTTATCCTTCACGGAAGGTGAGAGCGCAATCACAGAGGAAATGGCTGCTTATATTAGCGGCGAGTTTAAGGTTAAGTCAATGCAAGAGGCTTCGTACAGAGAGGTGTTCTTTTCTGATAAGGATGATGATGATTGCTGGTACAAGGCAAAATTGCAATTCATTTCCTATGACGATAAGACCAACAAGGAGAAGCGTAGCAACGTGACTTATCTCGTGCAAGCAAAGTCTATGCACAGAGCAATTAATAACATTGATGAGGTAATGGGCAAGACCATGATAGACTATGAAATCATCGGTCTCAGCAAAACCAACGTCTACGATGTCTTTGAGCATAAGACAAAGGAGGAGAAGGAACAGAAGTCTAACGAAGAAAAGAAGGAGGAGTAAATTATGGCAAGACCTAAGAAAAATGGCGTAGAACAGCCTTTAAATTTAGATGGTAATAATATGCCTATGGAGAATGAGAACGCTCAGCAGAGCCAAGAAAATGCGGCTCAGCAGCAAAATGAGGAGCAAGTTGAAGAGAATGAGAAAGAAAATGAACTTCCTTTTGAAATAGAGGATGGAGTTCCTTCCCCTATTGACAATAATGGTTCGTTCATTATCTATGCTCCAAATGATATTGAAACTCGTAAGGGGCGAATGGAGGTGGTAACGGGCATTACTCTTAAAGAGGGTTATCGTGGATTGATTGTTCCAATTACATTTAACGCTCTTCATGGTTTGCCTACTGAGTCAGATTATCGCCTACAGCACTCCGATGTAATTTCTACGCATGTAGGGGAGAAGGAGATGGTAAGACTTGTACTCTCCATCAATGATGAAACAATGATACAAGAGCAGACGAACTTCGGTTCACGCTCTCGCTACCTTATCATTCCGAAGGGCTCTCCGCTTGCCATTCTTGTGATTTTTAAGCTGTGAAATATATAATTGCGGATGGAGGTCTATTCTGTAGTATCTCCTTCCGCTCTATTAAGTAAACTATGACAGAAGTTGAACGTAAAATGCGCAGAAGTAAATACGGCAAGACCTACTATCAGAAGCATCGTGAAGCTTGCATCGAAAGAGCAAAAGCTTGGTACAATGCTCATAAAGAGCATCGTAGGCTGTATATGCTTGCGTATAATGGTAAATAGTATTTTTATATGGATGAGTTGGATAAAATTAAAGAGTTGAATACTCAATATAAGCTTTTACGTAATAACGGGATGGTGGTAAAAGTAGACCTCGTAACCAATGTGGGAACTTATGTGGTAAAGAACCCTAACATTATTAGCAAAGTGCTTGACTTGCTTATCCGTGAATCGCAGAAGCAGATAGAAAGTGAGGTGAATACATGATAGGATTGAATGATAGACCAACAAGAGCAAAAAGGGTTGTTGTGGTTCAGTTAAAAGACAAAAAGCCTGAACCTTTCCTTACTTGCCCAGAGATTTATTTAAAGTACGATAAAGAGAAGATTGGCATCTGTCTTAATGCTCTATGGAATGCTCTTGCTAAAGATGGTTGCTACGAGAATAAGAAATGTAAAATCTCTTATCAGAATATTGAACAATTAAAAACATTGGCATGGGAGTAGATAATAAAGGGTGTTGTGTACTAAAATATCCTCATTCTATAGATGATGGATTATTAGCTCTGTACGCACAGGGGCTTACCATACCCGAAATCAGTAAAAAGGTAGGCATACCTTATGAAACAGTACGGCGGCGACTAAAAGGAAATGGAGTTAAACCTGCATCACCACGATTTATCGCTAAGTATGGTGAAATCCGTTATTTAGGGCGCTTCCGCTACTGGAGCGAGGAGGAGGAACAGAGATTTATTAGATTATTTCCCTTTCGTACAAATAAAGAAATTGCTAAAATCTTCTGTTGTAATATCAGAACAGTTAAGAATAAGGCTATGTCTCTTGGATTAAGAAAAGATGCCGTATGGTTGCATGAGTATAGATTATCTTCCATGAAGATTGCTGCCATTATATCCAAATCAAGCTCTAAGAAGTTTAGGTTTGGGAAGGGGAATAAATTCGGACATAAGTTTAAGAAAGGGTTTAAGTACGATAAAGAATTTTGGGAGAAATACAGAAAAGGTGAAGTTTCTTTGCCTTGATTACATTTTCTCGGAATATAAAATGAATAAACTATGAAATTTAATAAAGAACTACCGAAGGATTTGCAAGTAAAGACAATTATGCAAAACTTCGACAAAAAGCAAGCCGAATGCGATGCTCTTAAAAAAGAAAACGAAGAATTGAAAAAGAAGTTAGAGCAAAAGGATATTCTGTATCGTAATATGCTCAATCGCTTTAGTAATATGAGTAGTCAAACAAATATTGACTATAAGGATAGATACGAACAGCTTAAAGCTGATAAAGCCGAGAGTGGTATGAGATATAGCCGAATCCTTAACGATTTAAATAAGGCTTATGGAATGCTTGAATCCATCAATGGCATTATGAATAGCGCAAACGAAAAGATAGAAGTATTCTGCTCTGATAATATGGTTGAAAACGATATTCGTTTCAAAGTTATTGAGCCTGCAACAGATAACACTTCCTCTTCTGTGAGCGTTAAAGAACAGAAGTTCGTTAGTTATGTCCGTGAGCTTATTGCTAACTTCAAGGAAACGGGCTCTCTTCGAGGAATCGGTATTATTGCAAGAGAATATGGTGTTAGCTCATTGACTAAGGAGCAATTCTTTCGCTATGGATTGAATAATGAAGATATTACCGATGATTATATCATTGGTGTATATGATAAAGCTAAAAAACATTTGTAATATGGAAGAAACTAAGTATAATAATGATGTACCTTACGAAAGAGTAGTGCTTAGAGTGTTAGAAAACTACTCAAAGATGCAAACCAAGCTAACTCGTTACCAGAAGAAGGTTAAAGAGCAAGGTGAGTTGCTTAATAAATTAAACAACAAACACAATGATTACGAGAAGGTCGTTGCTGAGCGTGATGAGCTTCTCCAAAAGAACAAAGAACTTTCTCGTCAGTTGAAGATTTACGAAGGTGTGCGCAAATACTTCAATGGTCAGGTCTCAAAATTAGAAACCGATAAATAGTATATCAATATGAAAAAGATTTTATCTTGGTGCGGTTCTCATACCGAGCTGCTGTGTGTATTCTTTCTGATGGGCTGCTGTCTCAGTAGTGCGGTGAAGGATGGTTGGTCTACGGCGATATTATTCTTGCCGTTTATCGTTATGTGGATATTCGTCTATCGCTTACAGAAAAAGATTCTTCGCCTTATCAAAAAGAATGAAGAGCTGAAAGAAGCCAATAAACAGCTTGAAAAGGCTTACGAGGAAAAGACTTTGGCGTTTATCAGAACTGATGATTTGAAGATGCTCTACATCTATAGGTATTTGTTGGCTCAAAATAATGTGGATTTATGTAAACGAAAGATTAATTGTACGAAGTATCTTAAAAGAAGAGAATATTATGAACGTATGATTGAATTTTTCGTTAAGGATATTAAGGCTAAAGAAATGCAATAATGAAGTACGATGAGTTTTTAAAGAAGGAGAGCCAGAAGAAAGGCAGAAGCAAACCACGGCACATTGAATCGCAGATTCAGATTCAGATGGTGAAGTGGTTTCGCTTGCAATATCCTCGCTACATTATTGCCGCCATTCCTAACGGAGGGCAGCGAAGTGCGCTTGAAGCGAAGATTATGAAAGGTGAGGGCGTTTTGGCTGGTTTCTCCGACCTTATTATTATAGTAAGAGAAAATGTCCTATTTATTGAAGTTAAAACTAATGACGGAATTCAATCTGATTTACAAGTCAAATTTCAGTCTGATGTTGAGCGATTAGGCTTTCAGTACAGCATTTGCCGCTCCTTGGATGAGTTTATCTTAACCATCGAGAAATGGTTAAAAGATAAGTTTTCTATGTAAAAATATCCGATTTTCTTGGTTTTGTATTAATATCTATTAAAATATTAATAAAAACACCGAAAAGATTTGTTGGTTTCAAAAGAAATTATTAATTTTGCGGTGTAAATAATTAATAAATAGGTTTAACAATTAAAAGATACAACAATGGAAACAAAGAAAATTGCTCGATTCAGATTTACAGTACTTGCCCATACTTTCGATAGTTGGGATGAGGTCATAAGTTATTACGAAAGACTTGTAGAGCGTGGTGAATGTGTGGTACTTCCTACTGTTTCATTTTGGGATGGTAAGGTGAGAACCAATAAGTGGCACGCACAGGTTAAAAAGAATGGTAAAATTGAGTTTACAGAAATTGAAAAATAGGAGATACGACAATGATAACAATTATCAATAAATACACAGGCGAGGTTATCACCAAGTACTCAGGTGCTTTGGTTAGTGAATCAGATATTGATTCTTTTATCGCCAACGCAAAGGGTTCGGGTACGTTCAGAGGACGTTGGAATGCTATCGTAGAGTATTTTATTCCTCTGAAAGGCTTGAATGCAACACAATGCCTTCTTAAAAGCCAATACGCTGTGAAGGAATGTATGAAGAAGAAATAATTAACGTTTAAATATAGGAGATACAATTATGGAAATCAAGGTAAATATACCACAAAATGATTATGTTCAACCAACCGAAGTTAGAGAGGAAGTCGTACAGGCAATCTGTAATGCCTTCTTATCTAATAGTTGTTGGGATATTTTTCATCCTTTCTCAGGTGCAAATAATGGTAGTCGACCTGCTACAAGACGTCTTAGCTTGAGCAATCCACGCTTTAGTGGACATGCCAATGATAAGGATATGGTTAGAATACATGGATGTGAAATGAAAGCTGCCTTTAAGGTGTTGATAAAGGCTGGTTATCACATGTATAAAGTATATGACTATGGCTCTTGGATGGGGTATGCATGTGATAAGAAACCTTTCCGTGAGGGTGCATCTGAGGTTCTTACGTTTAACGACTTTATTGATTAAGCTTATGTTTATAGAATTTAAGAATCTAAATGTGGCATTCGGAAAAGAGTTCCCTTTAGCTATCGTGTACCTCAATAAGTGCGATGGTGAACGTTTTTTAAGGGAGCAAGGAATAGCGAAATCTGGCTCTTTTAGCAGCTTTATTTCGCTTATTGCAATCGTTGATAACGTACCACAAAAAGCGAGCTGTAAGATTATCTTTACTAATTATCGCATTCTCAATAAAGAAGAGGAGAAAGATGTGTTAGATACTCTTAAACGAAGTAATCTTACTATCAATGATAAAGGGTTTATTTCCTTCCTTGATTATAAAAAGGTTTGCTTTGAGGTTGATGGGAATATTCTTCCTTATGATGATTTCTGTAAGTATCAGCTACCTAAGAATAAGGTATTCAAACTAGTCTTTGATAATGGCTTCTCCTATCATGGCTCAGAACCTTTTAAGGGTGATGCAAAGAAGTATGCTGATACCGCAATAAGGATTGCTGAGAAGATTGGTTATCTTTGGTTTAGTTGGAGAATGGGTTTCACACTTAACAATCTTCTCAACGTAAGAGTTGTTTACGGCAAAAATGAAAGTTATTCAGAAATATCTAATACATAATGATTATGGAAGAGATTAAAGAAAAGAAGTTTATCATAGAAGCAAAGGGCGAAGTGCCCTTTGCGCAACGCACGGGTGATGGCTACGAGCTATTCAATAACGAACGAACAATGAAGTTCTGTGCGAGAAGGCAACAGATACTGGATAATGAAACGGGTGAACAGAAATCTTGTTTTGCCGTTTTCTGCTTCGTTAAAGAGGATGATGGATGGGTACAAGGTGATAACTATCATCAGACGGAAACCATCACCTCTTTTGTTAAGGATTTGAATATCTCTCCTTATTTTACCAATGCGGTAAAGGAATATCGTGAGCAGATGGATATTACAGAAACATGGGAGGTTAAAAAATGGGAATAGGAGCGGTTTTAATCATCATAGGCGCATCCGTTATCGCATTAAGCAGCGTTGTTGCTGTTGGCGCAATGAACGGAAAATTAGAAGGTGTGGTAACTATAAAAGAGAAATTCTTGATTACTATATTCTTATTCATCTTACTCATAACGGGTTGGGTGTTATTGTATAACGGAATATTAATAATTAATCTGTAATAGAATGGAAAAGAGATTAAGCTTAGAAGATAAAGCTAAAATAGCTAACGGCAATGAACGTCATTGTAGGCAATGCAATCATCGTGTTTGCCCAGATGGTTTGCTTAAAGTATGTTCGGAGGCTTTTATTCGAGGGTACAAGAAAGGCTATAAACAAAATCAGAAAGAACAGAAAGAACGTATTGATAAGATACTCCACCCTGTTACTGAGCCTTGTGGTAGTAATGCTATCTTTGTCTTTTTCAGAGACGTAAGAAGTGGTGAGTTACAACCTTATATTGAGGATATGAGAATGCCTGATGCAAAACGTTACCAAGATATAGGCTCAATAAAGTTTTCGCCAGAAAAAGACGAGCCACAGAAACTACAGATTGCATGGTGTTATCCGAAGGATTTGGTTGAGCTTCTTGGATATGATAAAAAGTATGCCGATTTTGAGCGTATTGCTCTTATTGAAGGCGCATTCTCTTATCCTCGTGAGGAATATGAGGAAAATCTTCAAAAGTACTCTGCCGTGCGCTATGAACACAAAAAATATTATCATTATCGGAAATTAAAAAAATAGCTTTGTTATGGATAAAAAAGATACTAGTCTAACAGTTATACTTGAAATCGGTGGCAACCTTTGTGGTATGACCATAAAGGATAAGGATGATAAAGTTGTGCTATTCGAGCATTTGTCATTTAGTGAGCAAATTAAGATTCTCAATAGCCTTAGTCAGAATTATAACTGCCTTGTGCGGTTCTTAAAAGAAAAGGAGGGATAAGGTATGGATTTGGTTTTATTTGTATTGATTATCATATCTGTTGGGGTTACTTTCGGATGTCTTGTGCAAGGTAATAATGATAAGGGGGAGTAGAGTATGGAAGCATCTATTTTATTAGGCAATCATAATGATTGTAAGATTGATACGGGAAGATATGTAGAAACGGACGTTATGGGTTGGAAAGCCACTATCTATGTACCGAGTGGCATTGATAATGAGCAGATACAGAAAGCCCTTGATTACGCTTATTCTACTCTCTGTCAGAGTTGCTACATGGAGTTTATCTTGGCAGACAACTTCCTTCTTATTTCTAAGGAGGTCTTTGATAAGAAGAAAGTGTTTAAGTTCAATCTTAAAAAGCACTTTACTGAATGCCAAACATCTATTCGTGATACGATGAAGTTGTATGAGCGAAATATGGATGAAGACTACTATAATGAGTATTCTACTTATCTTTGGGATTTGATTAAGGATAAGGTTGAGAAGTTGCGTAAGATGATTGAGAATAAGCTTCGCAATCTTAAATGCAAATACAACCCTTATCTTAGTTCTTATGCTATTACTATTCAGAATCTCGTACAGCAGATTAATGATACTCATAAATACGTTATGGAGATTACCGAAAGGGAGTATGGAGTTGATATTGCTCCAAGCTACGAAAATTATCGGGCTAAAATGGCATTCACGCAAGCGGATAATTGTCTGTACGACATCATGCACGATGAAGCAGAAAAGTTTCGTGATAATATTGTCAATGATAAGAAGGTTATCGCCGTATGGTCTGATATAACAAGAACTCTCTATGACCCTATCAACGCAAAGAAGGCTCGTTTCTCGGCTTTCTATAGCATGTCTGAGGAAACGCAAGCTCTCTATAATTTGCGAGAGGAGGATGGCTTCTGCGAGCCTAAAGACGGTACTAAGAAATTCAAGAAAGGAGCGTAGGGTATGGAGTTAGATAATATTTACTTCGGAGATTGCATTAACCTTATGCGTGATATTCCTGATAAAAGCATAGATTTATGTGTTACTGACGCACCATATCTCCATAATAAATCGCCACTTAGTCCTACGTATGATGGGAGTGAATGGAATCAGAAAAGTTCCTTTGGAAAATCGGAGCTTTATAAATATGGTGGTGATATGATGGGAGGGATGAGTTGTTTCGGCGAAGAAGAAATAGATAAGTTCCTTGATGCATTAAAGCCGAAGATGAAGATAATGAATGCTTATATGTTCTGCTCAGAAGAACAGGTACCGTATTATTGTAACTGGGCAAATAAGAATAGCCTGATGTTTACAATACTCGTCTGGGAGAAGCCGTTATCTATCATTAACAAAAATCGTTTTTCGCAGAACCTGGAGTACATAGTAAGAGTGTATGATTACGGTACTGCTCTTAATCGGTTAAATAATAACTTGTATTATAATCGTGTAAAGAAAGAAAAACCGATTAACGGGAAAAGTAAGAATCATCCAACAGAAAAACCTGTCTCAATTATGCAAGAGTTCGTTGAACTGAGCAGTAATGAGGGTGATGTGGTCTTGGATGCGTTCTGTGGCTCTGGTACGCTTGCGATAGCGTGCATTAATACCAACAGACATTTCATTTGCTTTGAGAAGAATAAAAAATTCTTTGATATTGCTAAGAAACGGGTTAAAGAACGGAAGCAACAACAAACAATTTGGTAATTAGTTTTAGGTATGGATAAGAAGGATATGCGTAAGCTGATGCACTATTCACGTATTCGTGCTAAGTACAGAGGGTTGAAATTATCGCAAATCACAGTTGAAGAGTGTATTAAGGATATGCGCATTTGGGAAAAAGAGATTTTTGCGTATGCGTTATCAAGATACCTTGAAGGATAGAATGATACTCATTTCATCTTAATATATATGTTGTATCTCTTGGGAGTAGCGGTCTCGGCTGCTGCTCCCTTCTATAAGTATAATAAGTTTATCAAGGTAAAGAAATAAGTCGCTGATTCTTAGCAAGAAAGCTATTAAACTCTATTAATTCCGATTTATTTCTATTAAAACCAAAAATAGTTGGAGAAAAAGTTGGTAGTTCGCAGATTTCTTTTTAACTTTGCGGCGTTCAATAAATAATTGTGGCGAGGTTGGAAGCTCTGCCGCATCAAGGTAGGGCATTTTTTATGCTCGCTTCTTAATGGATTACGATATACGTGTATCGCTCCCCTTGGGTGTATTGTAATGGTGCATCCGTGCTTTCCACAATTAGGCATTGAACAAAGGGGTAAAGCGGTACACTCTTTTTGTTGTATCAACCCCACAAGTTGTTAATGTTCAAAAATAATTGTAAGATGAACGATGTGCAAATTTTTAACTCTCCTATGTTTGGAGACCTCCGTGTTGTTCGGGATGAGAAAGGCGAACTGCTTTTCTGTCTAAAGGATGTTTGTAATTCACTCGAATTACAAGTTACAAAGGTAAAGGATAGACTTACCCCCTACCTCCCTACTATTAAGGTAGGGGTAGTAACTGGCAAGAAGTCTGATGGTTCAGATTCTATTCAGTATATAGATATGTACTTTGTTACAGAGCCAGACCTTTATCGTTGCATTTTCCAATCTCGCAAGTCTTCCGCTCGCAAGTTCCAAGATTGGGTTTTTGATGAGGTTCTTCCAGCTCTTCGCAAAGATGGTGGATATATCGTTTCAACCGATGAAGATACCGAGGAAGACATCATTGCTCGCGGTCTTATCGCTGCGAAGGCAGCACTATCACGTAAAGAGCAAAGAGTTCGTGAGCTTGAAGCTCAGACCGAGCAGCAGGCACAGACCATCGGCATTCAGCAGAAAGAACTGACTGTTGCCGCACCAAAGGTAAAGTACTACGATGATACACTTGCATCAACGGACTGCCTTACCGCCACACAAGTTGCTGATGACCTCGGTATCAGCGCAAGAGCACTCAATCAACAACTTTCCAATGCAGGTATTCAATACTTTCAATCAGGTTCTTGGCATTTGAAGGGCAAGTACCGTGAATGGCAGCTCGCAAGCACCCGAACCTACAATTATATCAAGGGTGATGGTTCTACGGGCACAAAAGTAAATCTTGTATGGAATCAACGTGGCAAGCGTTTTATTCTTGCTCTCTATAACAACGACTTTAATGTGAAGGATGCTATCGCTGAAATCAACGGCGATAAGAGAGCTGCGCTTGAATCTAAAAACAATCAGTCTAACTTTTAATTGAATAGGAGAAATTAAAAATGGATAATCAGAATACGATAGAGGTAACAGTTGATAATGATGCTACTCAGCGGTGTGTCGGTTTGCTCAAAGAGCTTATGGCGGTACAGGAAAAAGCTATGAAGTTCTTGGTATCTGAGGGTATTGATGATAGCAATGAGGGTACGATGATTGCCGAGGGCATCGGTAACGCCGTGAAAGCCTTTGGTGGCGTACTGCCAGAGGGCATCTATAATAATGTACTCGGTATTGAGGTTTAACGTTATGCGTGAGTAGGAGATACGCAATACAACAAGGTGTAAATAATTATGGAGATACAAATATAAAAGGCAGTACTTTGAGATACGTGCTGCCTTTATTTTGTTTATATATAATCTCTGTATTTTTCCTGTTATTTACAGAAAAAGCGATACCTTTGTCATGGTAAACAAAATATGAAATTATGGCAAAAGAGCAATTGCAAATTAAGGGTATTGAAGCCCTCAAAAAGAAACTGATGGAGCGAAGAGAGATAATGATTAATTATCTTACACACGCTATGTCTGAATTGGGCGAGCGTGCTGTTACCTATTCTAAGGATAACAAAGGCTACCAAGACCACACCGCAAACTTGAAGAATACCATTGATTATGCTTTATTTCTTGATGGCGAACTTATATGCGTTGGCGACCACAAAGAATTGCATGGAACAGAAAAAGACAAGGCTCATTTTATTTCAGATGCAGCAGTTAAGTATGCCCAACAGCAAGGTGTTATTGCTCAAAAAGGCTATTCTCTTGTAATAGCCTCAGGTGTTGATTATGGTCAACACGTAGAAAATAAGGGTTATAACGTATTGTTTCTAACAAAGTTTTTCCTTAAAGATGAAATGAAGAAGATAATACTTGAAGCCGTAGAGAATGCGAAGCAAAGTAATTAAGAGTGAGCTAACCGACCCACTCTTAGTTTAGTATAGATGTCCGTAATTCTTATAAGAAAGGCAGGGCACTATTTGCGCTCTGCCTTTTCTTTTTCTCTTTGCTTTCGTTCTGCTCTTGCGAGCCGAATCTCTTCATTAATCTCGTCCATCGTCATGTTGACGTTATTCTTCCTTGCATCTTCCATAAGAGCATTGAAGGTCTCTAAAGCCTTCTTTTTTTCTTCTTCTGTCATTATGATTTCTTTATTTTTTCAATATATGGTTTGAATATACCTTGAAGCTTATTGTAAGTTTCTAATATCCAAGCGAATATAGGTTTCCATTCATCTTGCTCATATCCACCATATTCATAATTCGTAGCCATTATCACACTCGTTTTGTTATCTTCTGCCAAGTTCCATTGGAGTGCTGGCTTTCCGAATGCTTCATTGATAGCTTCTTTATCCTTTTCTATCAGCTTATAATGCTTTTTGTTTTCAGCCTTATCAGAGCTGTCAAGCAATAAGCGGACAGAAGCAGAACCTTTGCGTACAAAGAAGTCATAATGAACCTTTGATGTTCCCGTTGAGATATTCATCCAATGATAACTCTGTGGCATCTTTTGGAAGTCAGCTCCGTTTTTACTTGCGTATTCATTGAATGCTGTCCAAAATTCCATCAGTCGCTTCTCTGTATCGGATTTCGGTGAAGCTTTGCCTTTCTCGTATGGTGGTGCGCATACAATATCAAATAGTATGCCTACCTTTGAGTTGCCGACACTTACGGCAGTTGCTTCAATCAGATAGAAGTTGCATTGAATGGTTGAATCATTCAGCATCTGAATGGCACTGATATGCTCCGCTCTTGCTTTCTCAACTATCCATACAGCGTAATCAGCGTTGTAGTGTGCAGCGTAGGTTATTACTTTACCCAAATGGTCGGAATCGCTATCGCCAAACTGATTCTCTATGATGATGCTTTTCTCACCATCATCACCAGCTTTGGCTACAATATCTACTTTCATTGTCTCTAGCTTGTGCTCACGCTCTGCTTCTGAGATATTGATTTCCAACTTCTCTGATAGCACACCGATATTTTTCGTAAGCCAAGGCGTAAACCCTGATGCTTCACCATCAAAGATTTCCTTTAAAGTATGGGTGTTTATCTGCTCTATATCTTTCATTGTTATTTATTCATACAAGGAATTTTCATTTCCCACAATGATACTCTTTCAAATTGTTTCGCAAGGATTCTTATATATCCACGACCTTCTTTTAGGTATTTTACTACCTCTCCTTTCTTAAATATTCCAGGTGATGCCGTTTTAGGATTTCCACTCTCCAAGAACATAGTTATCTTCTGTTTCTTTTTGAGCTGCCCATTCTCATCATAATATCCAAATGTAGCCACAAAGGAGTTATTCTTATCGTAATCAAAGATACCTTCATTGCAAATGATTCTAAAATCATTTTTATAATGAGACCAGAAGATAAAAGTATTTTTCTCTTCATCCTCATACATAAATGATACATACTCTTTTGTTCCTCTTAGTTCATCTGCCTTATGTAAAGTACTCGACCACTCTTGTGCGAATGTTTGCATCGTAAAGAATAGCATAGCTCCGATAAATAAAAACTTCTTCATATTCAATATCTCCTATATTAATATTTATAAATTGCACGATACCTATTTAAAACACGCTCTGCGGCATTATCTTTCCTTTGCTTGGTATATACTAAGGCAAGGCGAAGATAACCCGTTCTGCGCAAGCAACCGAGATACATCAGCCGCTCGTAGCAATATGTGGCTCTGCTTAGTATTCCATCACGGAGGTAGCGTTGAGCCATTGCCGCCAACTCCTTTGGTAATGCGTTATAAATCTGTGTCATAACTCGTCTGATTTGGTTATGTATGCAAAGGTAGCGAAAAAATGAATACTATATATTTATATTGCATTTTTTATATTAATATAACCTTAATTTACATATCAATATATTAAAAGCTATTAAAATATTAATAAAAACACCGAAAAGATTTGACGGTTTCAAAAGAAATTATTAATTTTGCGGTGTGAATAATTAATAAATAGGTTTAATATTTAAATTATAGGAGATATAACAATGATACCAAATATGCTAAGGGAAGAGGAAATCAATCATCTGATGGCTTTGAAGGGCTGTAAAAGAGGTGATACGTACTTCAATATGTTCTTTAGTTCAGACGATATTGAGCAGATGGTTCGAAACATCAAAGCTGATTTTCCTATCGAAAATGGTTGCTCATTTATGAAGAAGGCAGAAGAGCTTGAAAAGAAGTTGCATGAGGAACAGAAAGCTCATGACCAAGATATGCTTGACTTCGTTGCGGAATTGCTTGTAACAGGAACACAGGGTGGTAATCCGCTTAAAGTTGCGATGAAGAAAATTGGAACAGATAATACCATAAAAATTAAGCGCATAAATAAGATTCCGCTCAGCGAGGAGGAGATTGATTACTTGGTTTCAAAACTTGATTAAATTATAGGAGATACAACAATGAAAGTTACAATGATTAACGGAAAGGTAGTAGAGGCTAACGTTTTTGATTACGTTGCTCAGATTTACGAAGGTGGTAAATGGCAGGCAGTTGCCGTTAGCTCTGATTACAATGAAGCTGAAAAGAAACGTAAAGAGTATGCCGTAAAGGGCTGCTATACAAGAACAGAACAGCTTTACTAATTAATGATATATAGGAGATACGACAATGAATAAGTACGCAGAATTAAAGAAGAAGCATCAGAAAGAGCTTAATAAATTGCCCATGAAAGCAGCTTTTGGTAAAGAGCAGTTTAAGAAAATGATGGAAGAGTGGGGGCTTACCACCAACGCCGAAGATATTAGTAAGATTGATATGCTCGTTGGTGGTTGCTATTGCTTAAAGAAAGATACCCATCTTTTCGAGGAGCACTTTCAGAGAACACAGAAAGAGCTTAAAGAGTTCTTAAAGGATGATGATAATCTTAAATCAGCATTCAAATATGAGTTCGCTAACCATGAATGCGGATATACATATACACCGCAAGATGCGCTTCCACCGCTTAATCTTACCTATGAAGAGGTTGAGAAGAATGAGCGTTTAAATAGGGTCTTTAACGAGGCTTGGTGTGAATATTTAGATGAATGTGAATAAGATATGTATAAAGAAGGCGATATTTTAACATTGGAGAATGATTGGAGAGGAGAACATTGCGTCTTCATCCTACATAAAGTACATAACGAAGATTGGATAGAAGCTCACGCTAAGTATTCTTTCATATTCGAAAAATTAGGAATAGGGGCAGGCAATACCTCTACGAATGTAAAGTACTCTACAGGGTATCTAAGGAAAGCAAATGATACAGAAAGAGACTACTTATTAGGGATAATGAAGGATAAGGGCTATTCTTATGATTTTAAGAAGAATAAACTGCTACATTCATTCAATTATGAAAAAGGAAGAAATTAAGATAAATGAGCATTGTAAGCACTATTTCTTAGGCTTCTGTCACTTCTATTTAGGTGGCTGCTGCTCTGGTATTAAATGCGGATATAAATAATTTAGATTATGACAAAGTTTATTGAGGTAAAGTATAAAGGGCATTGTACCCTTGTTAATATAGATAATATCGCTTACGTTGAACCTTCACGAAATGGCGATATAGCAACATCTATAAAGCTTAATTGCAAGACCACACCAACGGGCGGTCAAGTGATTCTCTGCGAGGATGATTATCACACATTCTTGGAGAGATTGAAAAACCTTGTTATCGTTGATAAAGCTGAGTAAGATATGAGAGCATTTGACGTACTTTTAGCCTTACATCGCTTGGATATGCGACAGGGCAAGGATTATCTTGAAGCTCCTAAAAAGAATGATTTGGAGCTGAATGTAATAGAAGGTAAGTTAAAACGGAATCATTGGTATTGGTGTGATTTCCATAAGCAGCCAATGCTCGGTGAGCCTTCGGTTATCCTCACTCTTGGCGGTGGGGATATTCAATACCTTTATGAAGTAGAAAAGTAAATTAATATAAGTTATGTATCAGATAAATGTTGTAACATATTGCACAAGGATGGACGTAAAGAACGCTCGCCGCAAGGTAGCGAATCGACAAAAGAGAATACTCGGAGGATGGTTTGAAAGCGTGAAATTAGCAAGAAAAGCCTTGAAAAAATTCTTTGAGAAGAAAGGCTATCAGATAGGTAACGAGGTCGAGGAAAAGGGCAGCGAGACCTATGTTAAGACGTTATTCTTCGGTAACATTATGCTCGAAATAGAGTATAAGATAATCAAGTATAATTAATCTATGGCTCGTTTCGCTCTCAGAAATCAGGAGAAGATAAAGCAAGCATTCGGGGAAGAAAGGTTGGATGAGCTTCTGAAAGCATTGAAGCTGTATTCTGCCAAGTACCCGAAATTATCGTTGAACACAATCATCAAAGAGGGTAAGCCTTATCCTTCTTTTGTAGTTGATAAGGTTGCCGTACTATACGTAACTCGCCTGATGTATGATGTTTATCACGTTGCTTTAAAGGAGTTCTTATAAACAAAAAGCACCGCCCTCGGAGATACGAATGAGGACGATGCTAGATGTAAATAATTATTATGTTTAACGTTGTGAGTACATAGGAGATACGCACTCGATACAACAATTAATGCAAAAGTAATAAAAAATATTTGGTTATCTGAATATTTCTTCGTAAATTTGCGAATAATTAACATTAAAATAGGAGATACAGCTATGATAGGAGCAATTATAGGTGATATTGTAGGCTCTAAATATGAGTTTAATAACACATTTGATTATAACTTTAAACTATTTGACAAGGGTTGTAATTTTACAGATGATACTATCTGTACAATAGCTATTGCTGATGCAATATTACAAGCAAAAGATGGAATACCAGATGCGTCAGATTTCAGAGAATCGCTTCTTAAATGGTGTAGGCGTTATCCAAATCCGATGGGAGGATATGGCTGTGGTTTCTCTAATTGGCTTACAAGTAAGCACCCAGAGCCTTATGATAGTTTTGGAAATGGAGCAGCTATGAGAGTTAGTCCTGTGAGTTGGGCGTTCGAAAATCATGTTGATGCTGTTCGTCAGGCAATGATGAGTGCAAAGGTGTCACATAGTCACGTTGAAGGAATGATAGGTGCTGCTGCGGTAGCAGATTGTATCTGTGATTTAAGAGTATTTAAAAGCAAAAGTTTTATTAAGACAGCAGCGATATTATATTATGGCTCTGATTGGGATAAGAATCTTATTCCAAGAGGAAAATGGGCAGAAACTTGCCAAGAATGCGTTCCACTCGCCTTTAAAATAGTCCTTAATAGTGATAGCTTCGAGGATGCAATCAGAAATGCTGTATCATACGGCGGTGATAGCGATACGATGGGAGCAATCGTTGGTTCAATCGCTCAGCCACTCTTCGGCATTCCACAAGAAATGAAGGAAAAAGCATTGAATTATCTTCCTTTGGATATGAAGGATGTAGTAATTAAATTTATTTATAGATATGGCGAATAAGAAAGATTTAATCAAGTTCTGCCGATACTTCAAAGGTGAAGCAGAGCCATCAAAAGAAACAAATGTATTGTTCTGGGAGTATGAAAAGGTTTGGGTAGAGCTATCAGAAAATCCAAAGGAAGATAGTGAAAACTTTAAAATGGTTGGTAATTGGCTTGATGATTATTTGCGTGCTGGTCTTAGTTTATTTAAGAACGATGATGGCGTTCCTATTACCTTAAAAGCTCTTTTATTCAATCGTTATACACACTGGATGCAAACAAACGATGGCTTTAAGGAGTGGTACATAAATCAATACAAACAAGAAAAGGAGTGAGAAATCACCCCTTTTTTTTATAATAATGGATGTTTATCATATCCGATAACCTCCATATCCACATAAACATTACCGTATGGCGTAACTTCAACCTTTGTTATTCTAAATCTCGTTCCAAGCTGTAAGATAGTCTCGTTCTCGTAACCAAACTGCGAATGAGGTGAAGCGTAGAATGCCTTTGTTCCTTTAGGACAATATATATTAAAGATAGTTCCACTAAATCCTGTGCCTTTTGCTGTTCCACAAGAGCAGAAACTCCAGTCGGTAACCTCTTTTCCAACAAACTTTTGTAAGTCTGCTTTTGATAGATTTTTTACACCAAAGAAGCCTTCAACTCCTTCCCAATTTTCATTACCTCGCTGTAGCCACATATCTTTCTTAGTTACGCTCTTTTCAAGTGCAGAATAAAGAGATTTTATGTGGTCTTCACCATATTCTCTATCCAAAGGTACGTTTCCAACTCCTTTATAATGAGACCATCCCCAACTGCCATCATATCCTCGCAAAGGTCTATTCATGTGTCCGCTACCTCCCGTGTATGCTCTACAACCAACGTGCTCTTCTTTTGTCATAACATTATTCCAAAAAGCATTACTCTCGGCATCAAATAACTTATGACTCTCGGTTGAGGATTTACACCAAATAGCAGCATTCTTTCTTGTTTGCGAGTAAGCATCTGTATCAAACGGAATAGAGCCATTGCTTTTGATACCTCTTTTTGCTTTGAGGTTCATTAGTTGTTGTCTCTTGGCTTCGGTGTCTGATAGAAGTTGTTGTGCGAGTGCCATATCTTTTGCATTGATAGCGTTTTCAAGGTCGTATAGCATTTTATGGTAAACCTTGCTTTGCGTATTGTAGGTTTTAACATCAGCAAGTTTAGTACTGATATTTGCCCAATCAATAGCATCTTTAACCTCGCCAAGTTTCTTTATATATGCCGCTTGCGATACCTTCCATGTAGCATACTTTTGTTGAACCCCGTGCATATTTCCACCAAGGAAATCAACTGCCTCAAATTGCAATTTGCTTGCCTGCTTTTCGAGTGTTAAGCTTTGCCATTGAGCCAACTTCGCTTCTACGGCATCATATACTCCGTGCAATTCCTGGGACGTGAACTGCTTATGCCACTTATTGACATCAGGGATGAGAGCGGAAAGTGATAGCTCATCCTTTTTAATGGCAGAAATGGCGTTTGCGAGCGTTTTCGCTTCTTTCCTTGCTAATGTATAGTTAGCAGACTTTAATGCGCTTAGAACGGAAGAAACATCGGTTTCTCCGTAATTAGCAGCCACATTCATGACGTTCATAGCAACCTTGCGGTCAGTCCATGCAAGTTTGGTCTGATAACCTCGCTTGAATCTATCAAACAAGGAAGCTATCTCAGAAGCACTCTTTTTGTCCTTGATTGCGTAGCGGATAGCATAGTAACGTTCAAAGAGGTCTTGGCTCTTTATATCCGTAACAGATTTACTACCGAGCAGATTATGAACCAAGCCATTGTAATAGTCACGTCTATGCTTATCCCATCGGCTCTGTATTTTATCTATCTGCTCCTTAGTTCTAAGGGCGTGGCGTTCCTTTGCCTTCGCAAGTATAAGCTCCTTAGAAGAAACCGCCTTTAACCCTAGTTTCTTGCGGTCTGACGGGCTTAAAAGATGTGCCCAATACTTTGTGTTATCTTGTAAGTGCCAAGCCAATTTACCCTTCATTCCTGCCTTCACGATAGCTTCGGAGTTATCCTTGATGTACTGATTGTACTTTTCGGGCATAGTAAGCACGGCAAAAGGGGATACGTAGTTACTCATATCCTCGCCAGCCATCAAGCGTTTATAAAACTCCTTTTTCTCATCGCCTTGTATAGTGATAGGGTCTGAGGTGCAGATACATTGAGGATGCCAAGAAATCCATACATAATCTTTCGGGTAGCGACCTTCAAGGTCGTTGCATATATCATCAATATTATGCTGTGGTGATACGTGAATATACTGACCGATAACGAATGGTTCTTTCTGCCATCGCTCATTTCTTGCCTTATGATATGCGGAATTTATCTCAGTTCTTGCTACTCTGAGAGCGTTCTTTCTCGCCGAGCGGTAAACACCCATGCCTACCTTCTCCAAAGGCTCTTCAATAAAGCGCACCTTGCCGTCAATGATTCTACGTCTGCGCCAAGTTACCACATCTTTCTTCTTTCCGTTCTTCTGAACCTTGATAGTATGATAACGGCGATACATCATATCTGGGTCATTGAGATACTTTCGTATGCTCTTGCCTACTTCCTCTGCTGATGAGCCTTTTTTGATTCCGTCCGCAATGGTATTACTCATAGCCATTTCAAACTCACTCTTTGTCTGTTGGCAGTAGTTCCAAACAATCTGAGCAAGATTCAATCCGTTCTTTGTTTTCAAGCGATTTGAAATAAACGTGGCTGCGGCAGTATCTCGTGCGACCCTTATAGCTTTATCAGTAAGCACGGAATAACCGCCTATAACCATTTCATCGTGGTTATACGCCAACGCAACGCCATCGGTGATGCCGCTCTTATAACAAAGAAGGCTATTCTGATAGTAATCATTAAAGATGTCGTTCAAACGAGCCTTTAACTGCGGAAAGTTATCAAAGTTAAAAAGCGCATCATCTTCGAGCACATCTTCCCCATAGCCAAGAGAGGTGAGCTTCTTGACATAATCGCTGTATAATCTGCCCAACCGCTTGTTATAAACGGCGAACAGATTATTCAGTTGTTCTTTCTGCTGTTTTGATGTGAGCTTCTTTGGCATTATTTACCTAATAATATTTTTATTTTTTTATCACCTTTAAGTATTGCTGCTGCTGCTCTATGATGACCATCAATTATATAAACATTTCCATTACGCTGTACTCCATAAGGAACATCATTTGCATCAAAATTAATAGATGCAATCGTCTTTAGATTATTCGCTCCTATGTATTCTTGTGTTGGGTGTATCTTATTAACCGACACATATTCGTACTTTCCTGTTGGTTTACTAAATGACGATACAGTTTCTACGCTTGCCCTAACTTTTTCTGATTCCTCTTTTTGATATTTCTGCTTAAACACATCATTGGTTTTAATCGCCATAGTGCTTGTATTGCCGAATAAAGGAAATGATAATGAATCAATGGTATTGTTAATGGAAGCCTCTTTATACTTTACGCTATTAATTTTTCTCGTTCCTCCGCTTGCTTTTGCCATATTTATTCCTCCTCTTCTTCATTTGAAACTGACTGACTTCCACTTGCGGCACTACCAAGCCCCGAAAGGGCTGCTTGCTGCGCCAACGCTTCTTCCTGTTCACTCTTCATTTCTTCCTCAACCTTATCAGGGTCATCATTGAGAGGGTTAAGCTCGATAGCACGGCGATTAGAGGTAGATTTTGCACCACCATTGGATGAAGTGATAAGTTGCAACATTTCAACATCATTCTTTGGCAGATATGGCTTAAATACTGGCTCAAAGTCAATCTGCTCAGCAACACTCTGGTCGATACCCTTTACGTAAACTCCCGTATTACAGATGCCGTTAGCTACGATATTCGAGCGGCGAGTGAACATTTCACCGAACATTTCTGTCTTTAAATCCGCTTTCATATAAGGAGCGGTGAACATTAAACGGATAGCCGCACCCGAGGTGTTGCTGCCCAAGGTCTTCATGTTCTCAAAACTGATGTCGGCAGTTGAAGTGAAAGAGTAGATGATATTGAAGAGATAAGCAATTTCTCCCTTTACACTCTCAGGTGACTTATCCCAAGAAAGAACGTTCATACTTGAATCGTTACCACCTACGAATACAGCACCTTGCTCGCCCTTCTCAGCGAAGCCTTCCAAACGACCCTTGATAAAGTATTTAGGCGTGCCGAAATAGTCATTTGTATCACCCCAATTAGAGATACAAGTCTCCACTCTATCAATAGCCCATTGAACATCTTCCCACTCTGCTTGGTCTTGTCTATAGTAAACGACAGGAACTTTCGTGAAGCCATGAGGTAGGGCAGAGATAAGCTTCCATCCTGCGCCATCAATATTAGTGTACTGATAGCACAATCTATCTGTATATACATCAAAATGTAGCTCAGATTTTCCAAGCTCATCATATACATAATACTCACGGGCGAAGCCATCCATGATATGGAAATCGTTGAAATGAGGGTAGAGCTTATCGCCATTTGACGGCGAAAGCAACTGAACTCGGATTTCGCCTCTAAGCTTACCTTCTGCGTCTGTTGGCATATACCACAACTCGGCGCACTCGCACTCTTTGAAGAGAGTACGGGCAAGTCGCTTATCGAAGTACTTCATCTTATTGTCGTGATAGCAGTGCATGATGCCATCATATAGCTTCTGCTGCTTATCGTTCATCTTCTTTATATCAACACCATGTGCCGTAGCTTTATAGGTAACGGCATTCATAAGCAAGAAACCTACAGTAAGATTTACGATTGACTTCTGAGCAGGAATAGCGATTCTTACTGGCTCAACCTTCTTATCCTTGTAAATCGGTTTCTGTGTGATAGGGTCATACTGACCCGTAGGTACTTTGATTCGCTTCTTAGGACGAAAATCCTCATCAAAGATTTTATGCTTTGATGGATTCCATTGGTCTTTAAGCACACTCAGTGGTGTCTTAAAGCCTTTCTTTCTTGCTGTCAATAACGAGCGGACTGTGTTCGCATCTTGTATTGATACTATCTGTTCTATTGCTCTCATATAATAAACGTTTATTTAGAGGCAAAGTTAATAAATTAATAGATGCTATTAAAAAAAATAAGGTTCTGTGTATAAACAAGTCTTGAATTACTTAAATATATTTAAATTCTAAAAGAAATTTTGAAAAAGGTTTTGTAATTTCAAAATAAATTAGTATTTTTGCGGTGTAAATAATTAATAATAGGAGATACAACAATGAAAATCAAAATTACACGCAAAGATGGTTTATCAATCATCGGCAGAAAGAAAAGTTTGACGTTCACTATCTCAAGTGACCTTGAACAGTTGAGCAAGGCAAGCGAGAAAGCGTTTTGCATCAATGAAGTAAATGGCAATGAATGGTCTATTTCATACATCAATGATGAAATGGAGAACAATAACGAAATTATAGAGTTTATTTTCTCTGTTAAGGATTGGAATAAGACCTTAAATGAGGTTAAGGCTATTTATTGGAAGAATGATGTGATTGAAGATGAATTTGAGTTCATCACAATAATTGATTAATAAAACTATACAGCCCTCGCCAGCACGGATAAGGCAAAAGTATGAAGAAGAATATTGATAACTACATTGGCAGTATCGTTCACGACAACGAAGATGCCATTATGAATGGTTGGTACAGCAGCATTTCAGATTATATCATCCACAACGCAGAGAACGGCACAGGTTGGAACGAGTATTTTGATGATTCTGAGACCGAGGATAATATGGGTGAGCCAACAAAAGAGCAGATAGATGAGTTAGAAGCTTATATCGAAAAGAATTATAACTATCTGCCTGAATAATAAAATCTAAGCCCTCGCTATCACGGTCAAAGCATAGAATGAGAAAGAAAGGAAGCGGAGGCGCAAGGATAGGCGCAGGGCGTAAGAAGCTCAATAAAACAATGCTTCATACGTCTATTGATAAAGACTATCTTTTCTTATTGAAACATAAAGCAGAAGCCGAGCATCTTACCATCGGTGATTGGTTAGTAAAGAATGTAAAACTATCATAGGAATTGGGCAGGGAAGAGGATTTCTTCTCTGTCTTATTTTGTTTTACTCCTTCCAATGTGCCAATGATTGCACTCGTTGCAAAGGTATGCGGAGTAACCGAGCAGCCGCTTTTTCTTTATGTATCTTGCGGCTGCCTTCTCATTATCAAAGGATAATTTGGCTACTCCTCTGCTATTATAGTGGGAGCGTTTGCGATGATGCTCCCTTGGTTGTTTATCGTATATTCGTTTCATAAGCATTTCGATTTTAACCCATCAGACCGAGGATGTCGGCGGCTTGCATTCCGCTGCCATAATCGCCCAATAACTTTTCCATGACAACATATCGGCATGCATCTATTGCGTGATTATACATATCTATAGGCTCATTAAGCCACTTTCCTTCCTTATCTTGGCGGTAGGTATAATTATTAAATTCTCTTCTTACATTTGTAGAGCGTTTTGTTATATGAATTGTGTATTCTTGCATCTTCATAATACCAGCTTGAATAGAACCTGCGAACTTCTTTACAGGTTTTATATCAATACCAGCATTATAGATTTCATCAATCAGACGAGGGTCGGCACTCTCTGATATTACCTCAATATTTTTTTTATCCTCTTTCAATACCCTGATAATATCAGAAGCAAGCATTTCTGTCTGATAGCATATTTCATCTATATAGATAATCTTTCCGTAGATATATACATCAACAATCGCTGTAGGGTCATTGGAGTAACCGAAGTCAATAGCTCTGTATCGGTGTCTGTGCGCTTGTATAGGAATATAATCATCAATAACTACATTCTTAAAAATCAAGCCCTCAACCATAGAGCGCAATCCCAAACCATAAATACGCCAAAGGCTCGGATTCTTCCATTTAAGGCTCTCAATCTCAGCGATAACCTTTGGCTCAAGGAAAGGATTATCCTTATAGGTGGATATGAACCAATAAGTGCTTTTCTCCTCGTTTACCTGATTTATCCAATGGTCTTCTGAGAAGGAAGGGTTATAATCAAGGATAGAGAACTCCGTGGTACGCATCTGTAGCTGCTGCCATTCGATGAAAGAAAGCTCATTCGCCTCATTTACGAAAAGTATCTTACGCTTAGAACCACGCACCTTCTGCTCGTTATCGGTGGAGAAGAACTCAATCCAAGAGCCGTTAGGGAAAGTATAGACGAACTCCGATTTATTCATGCACTTATCATCCCACCAACCAAAGTTGAGCATTATATCCTTGAAATCACGATAGACAGTTCGTTTAATGGAAGGCATACCAGCACGAATGATGGAAACGGTCGTTCCAGCATAGTTGAAGCAAAACATACAAAGGAACTGCACAACCGAGTAGGTCTTGGCAGAACGTGAACTTCCTTGAAGAGAGCAAGTTGTAAACCCTGCTTCCTTCGCTGCTTTCACCCTCATGTAGTTCTTCGCTAAATATACGTGCGGCATATCTCTATTATCCTTTATCTGCTCTTATTTCTTTATCTCATCAACTGTGACTAAGGTATCGTTGTGCGAACCGCCATGTGCTACGATAAGAATCTCTTTACATACCGCTCCGTTACATTTTCCTATTCCTTGTGTATTCCAACCACAAGAAATACAGATACCTTCATTCTTTAATATTCTTGCAATCTCCTTCTTACATAAAGACCAATATTTGGCATTAGAGACATTTATCTCCAATTTCTCTTTGCCAAAATCCTTATATAGCAAAGATGCTTGTGTAACACTATAAGGTGGGTCGTATAATACCATATCAGCAGAGTTGGATTTCTGCCCTTGAAGGAACTTTAATGCGTCAAGGTGATACTGAGTATCACAGTTCGGATTTAAGTCATTGCGAATTGTTCCGAGCTTGCAATCCTTTGCGAATGGGTCAATAATAACACCACCTTTATTATATTTATCAAAAAGTTCTTTGATTGGCTTTATACCGAAAGTATCACCACTTGGCATAGCCCATTTCTTCTGTATTTCCATATATTTATTCTCCTATATTTTTATCTGGCTCAGCATCCTTCTTTTCCTTCTCTTTCTGAATCTCAGCGAGAATCTTCTGATACTCTTCATTGTTGGTAACAACGTGTACTTGCAATGGGTCTTGCTTAATCTGCTCGCCCTTGCTCGTAAGGTCGATGCGTTGAATCTTTCCGTAGGCTCTATCAATAACTCTTTCGAGCACATCAAGCCCTTTCTTATCAAGTATTCCCTTGGCAATAATGCGTTGCATCATCGGGCGTGACTTATCAGCCAACACCGCCTTTAATTCATCTTCGGGCAGCGTAGCGATATACAGAAAAGACTCTGCGATAATCTGAGAGGAAGGCACTTCGTAACCCTTCTCCTTCATTTCCTCGATGAACAATGACATCGTTTTAGGCTTTGGTGGTCTGCCCTTGGGGTTGCCAACTCCACCTTTTTTAAACTTACCTTTTTCAAGGTTTGCAAGCTGTTTTTTTCGCTTGCTTTCATCTCTTGATAATGGCATATTAATAGCTTTTATTCCTAATTTATTCCCAACAATAGCTTTTATTTAAGAAAAGCACTTTTATTTTCTTTTTCCTCTGCTGCCATTTCTCGGCACATTTTCAGTACATTAAAGTACTCTCCAAGATTGTTGTTATAGAGCAGCTTTGCTATCTGCTGTACAAAAGATGACTTGCGTCCATCTTGTTGCAAAGTCACTATCTGGCTCGCTGGCATCATCAAGAACTGCTCCATGATTTCAACCTTTTCCTTAGAGGAAAGAAGCTTCTTGGTAGGAAGCAGAAACCCCACTTCCTCCAAGATTTGTGTTTTGACTGACTTAACCTTCATACTTATCACCATTTACGAGGTTCATAAACTCAGCCCTCACTTGTGGGTCGTCTTTGAATGCACCTTCAAGGTAAGAAGAGGTCATAATGCCCTTCTTCTTTGCACCTCTGAACTCTTTGCAAGAATGATGACCCTTCATCACGAGAGCAATACCAAGTGGTGGGTATTCGCTACCGAGAGCATCTTTCAGCATATCTACGATGTCGTGTACCAATCGTTCCTGTATCTGTAAGCGAGCGGAGCAGTAATCAACTACACGACCTATCTTAGAGATACCGAGAATCTTTCCCTTTGGATTCGGAATATATGCGAACCAATACTTGCCCCAAAACCAAACACAATGATGCTCGCAGTTTGAATGGAAATCGCCTTGGTCGATAACCATGTTATCATAGATGATACCGTCATCATTGTTATCAAAGGTGGTAATCTTCGGCTTCTGTGAAGGGTCATAACCTCTGAATATTTCTTTCCACATTCTGATAATGCGGTCAGGTGTGCCCTCTAAGCCCTTGCGGTTAGGGTCTTCACCGATATACTCCAAGAGTTCTTTGATATGCTTTTCTGCTGTTTCTTTTGTAATCTTAGCCATATTATTTACCTTTCCAATATTCTTTATAATCTTGCTTCTCCTCCTCATTAGGCTCATATACCTCATAAGAAGTACCGCATTGCATACAATGATAGTAATCAACTACGGAATCATCATCCTCGCTGCGGTCACCTGATGAATCCCAACAAAGTTTCCCACCGCAATAAAAGCAGATAGGACGATACTTTGTCGGGGTTTTCTTTTTATTCTTGCTCATAGGCGGAATGATTTATTTCACGTTGAGAATCTTCTGCTGCTGTAAGGAAAGCCGCCATTTAGGGTTAGCCTCTACGAAAGCAACTGTTTGTTTCAGAATCTCAGCATTCTTCTTCGCATCGCCTGTATCACAAGGCTGAACGTAGTAATAATCTGCATCAATACCACAATCGGTAATCTCGTGCTCACCATCAAAGACAATCTTTACCTCGGTAGCAACCTTAATGATAGGTTCTGCGCCCTTAACGAATAAGCACTTAGGAGAGCAAGTAACCCAGTTGATACCACCTGGAATCTTGTGCGTTCCGTTGGTCTCCATAGCAATATAGTAGCCCCAATTTTGGAGAAGGGTAGTAAGCTCCTCATCCACTTGCAATGTAGGCTCACCGCCCGTAAAGACAACGAACTTGCAATCAGGTGAGAGCAACTGAATCTTATTCAGAATATCAATAGCCCCCATTTCCTCATACTTCTTAAAATCAGTATCACAGAAAGGACACTTCAAGTTACAACCCGAGAAGCGGACGAAGATAGCCGCTCTACCTGCATGTCTTCCCTCACCTTGGATAGAGTAGAAGATTTCGTTTACTTTATACTTAGCCATTAGAGAGCCTCCTTTCCGTCAATCTTATCATCGTCACAATAAACGGCGATATTGCCTTCACTCTCCTGTACCTGTGCCTTGTAGCACTCTGGGAACTGAGCAACAATCCATTTGGCGATATTCTCAGCAGTAGGATTGAAAGGCAAAAGTTCGTTGAGGTTGCCGTGGTCGAGGTAGCCGTGAATCTTCTGCTTAATATGCTTGAAGTCCATCACCATACCATCCTTGTTCAGCTTTTCAGCCTTGCAATAGACAGTAATAATCCAATTATGCCCATGAAGGTTGGTGCACTTGCTTTCATAAGAGAGATTCAGCTTATGACAAGCGGCAATCTCCATTTTTTTTGAAACGTAATACATAATTTTTCTTTCTTTTATTTTGTTATTTCAATTTTTATTCTTAATTTTGCGACCGAGAAGAATAAATCGGGTGGGTCAGTACACTGGCTGCTCGATTTCATGCTTATTCTTCAAAGGCAAAGAGGTGTACCTGCTTTGCTGTTTTTTATCAAAGCTTATGGCGATGAACATTGCCTGATAAGCCAACAACAATAACTTCTTTTAAGTTACCTCTTTCATTTCCTTTTGCATGAGTGAGGTACATAGAAATCTGTTCTTTGACATATTCTTTTGTCATAGCCTTAGTGTTCTGTATAAGGATAGCAACCTCCGCTCCTTGTGTAGCAGCACTCTTCAAGCTATTTTCTATCTTATAAGAACTCGCCGAGTTGATGGTTTTCATATCCATCACGGCATGCTCTTTGAAGCCATCAGACTTTTTCGCTCCCGTTATATACGACATTTCGCTCATTAAATATATACGATAGCCCTTCTTTGCAAGAACTTCTGCGGCATACATTTCCTTATTGGTGTTCGGGTCAGCAATTTCATTATGATGTTTATGTACCACATAATAACCGCCGCTTTTATCGAAGTAGCTATCTTTATAGTTGCCCGTAGAGACGATGGCTTGAAATTCTGATTCTCTCTTAGCCATCGTCTTAGGGTTACCCGAATAGTTTCGTGTACCTCCGCTTGCCTTACTCATCCTCGTATTCAGTTGGATCAGAGATACCAGCATCACGGAGAGCTTCCTTGCGTTCCATACAAGTTCCACACTTACCACAATGCTTCTCACCGCCTTTATAGCAGCTCCAAGTTTCAGCGTAGTTGATGCCAAGATTCTTGCCGTGGCGAGCAACATCTGTCTTCGTAATGTTGGTGTAAGGAGCATCAATGCTGATACCCTCGTAAGTACCATTCTTCATAGCCTCTGACATGGCATCAATAAAGCCCTTGCGGCAGTCTGGATAGATAGCGTGGTCGCCGAAATGGTTAGCAATAAGCACCTTCTTCAATCCGTTACTCTCTGCGATACCGCAAGCGATAGAGAGCATGATGCCGTTACGGAAAGGAACTACGGTTGATTTCATGTTCTCATCATCGTAGTTGCCTTCGGGAATAGCTTCTGCACCTTCGAGGAGAGAGGATTTGAAGTAGTCGTGAATAAAGTTGAGCGGAATGACAATATGCTTGATACCAAGTCGCTCACAATGCAACTTAGCAAAAGGAATCTCCTTCTGATTGTGGTTAGAGCCATAATCAAAAGAAATAGCGAGAGCAATGTTCTCTTTCTTCTCATGCAGGAGAGTTACCGAGTCCATACCTCCTGATACAATAATCAATGAATCTTTCATAACTAATTAAAATTTAAATATTTATCTTTTATAATCTTGCACGGGCGTACTTCATAAAGCGTACCCACTCGCCGAAATTATGTGCAGCAACCAACTTAGAGCGAAGTTTCTTGCCCTCAGGTGCTTTGGTTTTATCCATAGTTCCGTTCTTGGCATTGAACTTATATATAGAACCACTCATGTTGCCATAAAGCCAAGCTGTAGAATCCACGGAATCAAAGTGATACGTATGTAATCCTCTGATATTTGTATATCCAAGGGCATGTATCTTGCAGCCATATTTATGTGCTGTCTTTACGAACCAAGGAAATAACTTCTCATATTTATTGATAGGTATTTCTTTGGTTACGATACCACCGATAGCCACATAAGGGTAATTCTTGCACATTTCAATAAAATACTCTTTTCCTCGTGACTTATGCCAAACGGGGATAGGCTTACGTCCACTTAATCTTTCGAGCTTTTCACGAAGTCTTTCAACCTCTTTGATACCAACAACAGAATCAATATCAAGCTCAAAGAAGTTCTTTACGTTCCACTTCTTAATGAATGCAGCATATCCTTCTACGTATTTATCGAAGTTAACTACACCTGCTCCCGACATAAATGTGAAAGCACCACTATCTAATAGGAAATTCTGAAAATTGCCTATCAATCGAGGAAACTCTTTATTATTCTGTAGATAATAGTAAGTTTCCAATATATTTAATCCTTCCCAATCGGCATCCTTGCCGTTCTTTACTGGGTGTTCACCTGCTAAAAAAACTTCCATAGCCTTTTTATAAACATAGGGTCTGCTTAAAGTCCCTGCTATATATAATTCCATACTAACACTTTTCCAAAACTTACTAAGATTTCCAGTAAGCCCCCCCGCAAGATAGACTTCCATATCTCTATTATTTTATTTCCACACCTTCGTATTCGGAAACGGCAGACTTAATAATCTCCTTAATCTCATCTACCTTATCTTCCAACTCTTGTGGAATATGGACGGAGAGCTTAATATCTTTAACTTTGCTCTCGGTATTTTGGGCATCCTCGAATAGCTCATCAATATCGGTATCATCCTCATCGGTATTGAGAAAAGAGCAATCAACACCCCAATTCTGCAAATCATCGGTTTCCCATTCACCATTGGCAAGCTCATCCCAATCCCAATTACCTGCTTGCACGTTATCCTTGATAGCATACTCCTTGATTTTCTGAATTGGGGTATCGGTCTTCAAGACGAAACAAGGCAGCTTATCGAAGTTCGTATTTCCACCGATGCGTAACTCGTTAGCCACTCTGAGGCGCATATTACCGCAGATGGTGACGTATGTACCATCCTCCAAGTCATAAACCATCAAAGGCTTGTACTCTAAGAGCTCTGGGCTATCGGCGAGTGACTTGACGAGCTTGTCGTGCTCGCTCTCCTTTAAGTAGCGAGGGTTCTTTGGAACGCCATCAATCTGCCCCTCATTATAGAGGAGCTTTGTAATGTCAATCATTTCACGAAAACCCAGCTTTACAAGAAGCTCATCCTTTGCGATGGATGGGTTCTGTGAGATTCTCTTTTCTCTTGCCATAATTTTATTATTTAATAATTATTATTTGCAAAGTTACGGAGATTATTCGGGTTTTAATAGAAAATAATAGGTTGCGTGTAAACAAATAAAAAAGCTACCCATATAATGAGTAGCCTTTGAAGTTATCATAAAAATATTATACCTTTTATATATAAGAAAAGCAGCTACCTATCACAGGCGGCTGCTTATAGATTAATAACTAACTATTATTTTCATTTAACCAAATCTTAACTAATACATATTGTTATGACACTTCAGAACCTATATTCCACAATTTCCGTTTTGCTGATGCAAAGATACAAAAGAAAGCGAGATACAGCAAATAAATGCCATATCTCGCATAAACAATCTTACTTTTCCTCAATCTGTTTAGAGACGTTATCTGTTCGGAAATCCTCAATCTGCTTGGAGAAAGGGGTGAGCTTATCAAGCTGCGCCTTAACAGAGAACTCTTCGCCGATAAAGGCAACACCTTCGTGAATCTTCTGCAAGGCGGCAAGCTGCTTCTTGGTAGTGACAACTGGGTTGATGTAGATGCAACCTCTATGGGTCTGGGCGAACCGCCGACACTCAGCACCGCCGCCGTAGATAACAAATAGCGGCTCTTTGCCCTCTGCCCAATCGCTTGCGATGGAATACTCAAAGGCGAGGTTATTCAGTCTATCCGAATATCCACGGGTAGCGAAGGCACGCCATCCACGAGGTACGCCAATCATATTGAGGCGATAGAACTTCTGCGCCACGTTGAGGTCAACGAAGATACCGATACCCTTACCTTGCATACAACGTGCAATCCAACGTTTCTTGTAGATAGCCTGCAAGCCGAAAGATACGGGCATTTCATTATATAGGGAGAAGTTCGGCTCAACGATAACGGCAGGGTGATGCTGCAATATCTTCTCAGGGTGCTCGTAGATAGCCGAGAAGCGGTAATCATCGGTATAGAAGTGCAAAGAGCCTTCGCCATTGAGGTTGAAGGTTCTCTTCTGTTCGCCGAAGCAAAGGAAGGGTGACTGACACTCCTTGGCTTGCATATCAATATCGAGTGTCGGAATCTCTAGGTCATTGTCCGTTGGGAAGAGCTGGTCGGGCAGGGTAAGCTCATAATCTGTTCTTTTCATTCTTTGTTACTTTTTAAGAGTTCTATGATTTGGTTATATATAGATAAGGTGTACTTATCCTTTGACTGAACGTATTGCATATACTTTCGTGCTTGGTTGATTACGTTTGCTCTGGTACGGCAGAGTAGGCGAGCCGAGCGGTCGGGATGAATGCAATAATCACGGCTTATGAGACAATATAGTCCTCTAAGGGTGTTGAGCTTGACGGTCTTCACCGCAGAGCAAAGTTCCATGAACGTAACCTTGCCTACCTCACATACCGCTTGCATGATGCGGTCGGAGAGTTCGTACTGCTGATATTGATTGTATATCATACGCTATTACTTATTATTTGGTTATTAATAGAAAATATAATGCAAAGTTATAAAAATCTATTAAAAAGCGAATAGAAACTATTAATTATTTTAAATTTATTAATAGAAAAGTTGGTTATTTGACAGATTTTTATTAATTTTGCGGTGTGTTTAAGAAAGAACACTATCACCTAGCAAGCTTATGGGGAGCTTTCTAACGTGTAAGAGTTTGGATTTACGTGAGCCGCAAGGCTACTAAATACGGAGCAGCAGAGAATCCCCATTTCTTTGCTGCTCTTGACTTTTTAAAGCATCTGTAAGATGGAGATACGCAGAAAGATATTGAACAATATGTATTGCAATCCCGAGTTAAGGAAAGCAATTGCATTTTCCCTTTTCATAAAGACAAGGGTCAAGTCTTCTGCCGTGCAAAGATGGAGCATCAATAAGCTTCACGAAATCACGGGAGTAAGTGCCTGTGCTGTCCGTAAGCGTATTGATACCTTGAAGGCTCTGGGCTTGGTTGAGTTCACGGGCAAGAATAATCGTTGCCTCGTCTTCAAGTCTCTAAAAAGTCATACCTCTCACAGGAACGTCCTTGTTCCTAATATCGAGTTTATCTCAAGGAATGATTCTAAAAAGAATGCCTATGCACAGAATGTAAAGTTCATAGAAGATACCTTATCTGCTATGCTTATCATTGATGTACAGAATCGAAAGAATTACGCTAAGCAAATGATTCAGCAGTCTAAGCACCCTAAAGGCTTAAAAGAGTTGAAGGCGGCTAAGAAGGTTTGTAATCGTTTTGGCTACGGCGATAAGTTTAGAGAGAATGGTATATCATATAAGTATATAGCTGAGAAGTTAAGCGTAAGCGTACAGAAAGCCTTTGATTTGGTAAAGTTTGCGGTCAAAAACGAGATTTTATGCAAATACAGAAACATAGAAAAGCGTTTTTTATCCTCTATTGACTATGTAAAGGATATGATACCCAATAACTATACTTATATCAAGGGAGGGGTAGTCTGTAGGGTGTATGCTAATACCTATGAAGTAATGGAAGGCTCGCCTTCGGCTCGCTTCGCTTCCGTGGTGGTATATAATTAGATTATAAAAAACTAAGATTTTGTTTAACGTTTAAATATAGGAGATACAAAAATGTTATTTGAGAAAATTAGTCGTAGATGTTTGCTTACCTTGGATGGGGGGCAAAGATACAAGCCGTCCTCACTATGCCGAAGCCGACAAAGCCCATCTTCCCCGAGGAAATGGAGCGTCATATAATGGATGAGTTTAATAAATCGCAGCCAAATGCGGTTCATAAGGTTATCAAGTGTCACATAATGAGAAATTAGATATGGGAACAAAAGTAGAAGTAAAGACTATTCCTTTGCATGGATTATTTATCCATCGCAAGCAGGTTTGGCGGTCACTCGGTAAGCTGAGAGCTGAAAGCCATTCTACGTCAGCGCAAAAGGTGTTTATGAATGAGCATAATGCTGAGGTATCAACTGAGAATGCTGATTTCATTGATGGATTGAAAGTCACTCCTTATGATGGTGAGCTGCCCAAAATATCAAAATACGTTGGCAGTATAAGTTACTACCAGTATTGTTTAATGCAAAAATTAGTTTAGTTATGGAAGATTTACCTATTGGCGCAGAAGTCGTGTTAAAGGTAGTTGAGACCAAGGAAGCTGATTGTACTGGTTGTTTCTTTGATGAAATTGCAAACATTATCAATATAGAAACGTGTAATCGAATCAAGTGCGCATCAAATGAGCGAAAAGACGGAAAGAATGTTCAATTTATAAGAGTAAAGTGATATGGAGACAAAAATTAATATAGCGGCTATTTTAAAGGATAAACCGCAAGGAACTAAGTTGTATGACTGGTTGCATAATATAGATGTAGAGTTAGATACTATCAGTACTACAGATACAGAAACAGTAGTCTGGTGTACGAATGAGACTAATAATAATACTACTTGCCATCGTGGTTATTCCGAATTTGGTACAGAAAGAGGTTATCCTGATGGTTTACAGATTCTCTTTCCTTCTAAGGAAATGCGTGATTGGGCAAAGTTTTCTTGGAAGAAGGGCGATGTACTTGCTAATGGAGATGGCGACTATTGTGTATTCAAAGAATTTGCTCATTCTTCATGCCAAACAAGTAAGGCTGTATTCGTTAAGTGTAACAAAGAGTCTATTTATTCTGACTCATGTCTTTTGGATACAAAGGATTGGCACAAAGCATCACATAGTTGTACCGCTACATACATCAATACCATTGAGAAAGAATTAAGTGGTAAACTGAATATGGAGACCTTGGAGATAGAGAAGGCTCAGCCTGAGTTCAAGGATGGGGATATAGCTTTTGCCGACTATGGTAATAGACAAGATGTATTTATAGTATCAGGCAGAACTGGTTTATCAGAAGGTTATAGCTCATTTATTTCTATGGATTTAAGTAGTCTAACTTTGAGTATAGCCTGCAGAACTAGTTTCTTTAAGAAAGACCTTTGTAAACTTCGCCTTGCCACGGAAGAAGAGAAGCAGCAGCTCTTTGACGCTTTAGTAAAGAAAGGCAAGGCTTGGGATGCTGAGAAGAAACAGATTGTGGATTTAAAGCCAAAGTGCGAGTTTAAGCCATTCGATAAAGTGTTGGGGCGAAATGAGAAAGATGATGTATGGGAAGCTGAACTCTTTTCTCATTATAGAGAAGAATCACAATATCCTTTTCGTTGTATAGGATTTAGTCGTAAGTATTGTATTCCTTACAACGAAAAGACAGCACATCTACTAGGAACGACTGATGATTGGGAAGGAGGTGAGCAATGATTAGAAACGATGCAAAGATAATTGTAACACCAACTGGTGTATCACTTAAAGAAGCCTTGGCTAGTGAAGAAATCAATGCAATCAATGAAGCTCATATCTATAGAGATTATGATAGCATTCCACATTTTAAACTCGCTGGTAATCCTCCTAGTGGCAAGGAAAGCCGTAGAACTAGGAGAATGTTAGAACTTAGAAAAAGAAAGGGTAGATTATGATAGACGAAAAGAAAATAGAAGCTGCAAAGGAAGAAATCTATGAAGATAGATTCCTGTTAAATGGCGAAGAAGTAGTCTTCGACAATGATGCTAAAGAGGAAATGTTCTATGAGGGGGACATCAAAGAAGCTATTGGACTAGGTGCTAAGTGGGCTATCAATGAGTTCTTGAAGGACTTGTGGCATCAAACAAATAAAGAGCCAGAAGGATATGATGAATGGATATTGCTTCACTATAGTGTAGGTAACTATTATTCATTAGCCCAAGTCAAAGATTTCAAGTCTTGGAAAGGATTTGTTGAGAAAATGCCTATAGACGGGTGGCTCTATATTGATGATTTACTTCCAAAGGAGGGAGGTGAGCAATGAATACTTTTATTTTTGATGTTATGCTCAACGGAAGATTCATCTGCACATTAAAGTATAAATATTGTGCGCTCTTCCCGATAGATTTTGAAGAATTAGAGAAGTTCGTCCTCCAAAAGAGACCTACTTTGAAAGGCAAGGATTTTAGAATAGCGTTTTGATTATGGAAGAACTTAAAGTTGGAGAAAAAGTAACACTTGAAGCTATTGAGCAGGATGTTTGTAATGGCTGTGATGATTGCTTCTTTGGCTATGATGATACATGCTATAACCCGACATATAATGGTTGGGGTGATGGATTTCTGTGTGAACCTGAAGAACGTTCTGACGGAAAACATGTAATATTCAAAGAAGTTAAGGGGTAAATCGTATGAATGGATTGTTATCAATGATTGGCATGCAAACTGAATTAGACTATCTGATAGGCGATTTTCCTGCATGCTTTGGAGGTACACCAGTAGCTATTCCGAAAGGCAATATTCCGTCTGACAAGCAGAAGTATCAGCCAAAGGCGCAGCATGAGTTCACCATCAATGGGATAAAAATTATAGCAGCTTCAAAGAAAGATGTTATCAAAAAGTATAATCATCGTAAAAAGTAAAGCGTATGAAACAGAAGTTGAAAATGATATGGCGAATACTCCGTGACAGACAGGTTGTTGTAATAACCGAAGACCACGGAAGTATGTACTATAATTGGGATACAAGAAGTCTTGAGGATGTTTGCAATATGTGTCACAAGGTATGTGAAATGGCTCTTATGATGGATAATAAAAAGTAAAACGTATGGAAAAGTTAGAATATATTCCAGGAGATTTTGTAATGACAAACGGAGTACCGCTAGGTACTGCCAAAGATGTTGTTTACCGAGTAACATCATCAGACCCATCAAAGACTTTGGAGTTGGACGATGGAACGGTTCTGAAAGGTGTTGTCTGCTTAGAGAACATCGAAGGTGCGGAATTTGGAGATAAAGGCTATCTCTCAGGTGACTGCTGTGCTTGGGTTAAGGATATTGTTCCTATTAATCTTGTGCCCGCAATTTTGGAGAAGAATGGATGGAATAAATCCACAGGCTGGTCTTACGTTGGCAGCGGAAAGCGTGGCTATCAGTTTTCCAAGGAACTAGATGATAAATGGGTTGAGCTTGATAGGATGACTTATGGTGACTTACAAATCTGTCAATGTGAAAATCTTAGAGATTGGAGCTATATAAATGAATGTAATCACTATTTCCGTTTTGAATTTACCTATGTTCACGAACTCCAACATTTACTATATGCCTTGCATATAGATAGTAACTTAAAAATATAATGATATGAAACAGAAATGTAAGCACCAAGTAAATAATGGATGGTGTAAGGAAAAAGGTGGGGTTTGTATCTGGACGGGATATACCGAATCTTGTCTTAAAAGAGAAGAAGTTTAACCGCCTTCTGGCACAAATAAATAGTAATATGAATGCAACAGAAGCAAAGAGAAAGTTGTGTGAGTTGAGAAGTAGTCTTAGAGACAAAGAAGCAGACAAGGCTATTTGGATAGCCATTCGTGCTATTGATACTTGCACCAAGAATGGATTTATTGTAGAAGATTGATTAACCATCCGCAAGGATATAAATAGATTGTAATATGAAGAAAAGGAAAATTAAAGACTGTTTTGATAAAGATGGTAACTTCATTAAGCCGTTTGACCCATATAGATGTGATGATAATGACCCTCTCTATTTAGCATTATTTGATGAAAAGGGACGTGCTACAAGAAATGATGAAGTTTACACATTAATTGCAAAGCACAATTGGAAATTTGATTGCGCTGCTGTTAAGTATTATTATTCCCATGAATTTGATACTGGGTGCAAAGGTAATTATACAGCAATTTACGCTTGGAGATAGAGTAACTAACCACTCTCTCCTGTAAAAGGGAGAGAGTAAAAAGAAGAAAATATGGCAGAGATTATTTACTTTGGAACAAATGGGTGTTCTGGTCATTATCCTATTGGCATTGATAAAACGCTGACAGGGGCAGAGTATGAGATATGGCGTGAATGCGATAATGAAACTTGGATAGATAATATCCGAAAGAATCCTGGTCGCCATCTCATCAAGCATCACGGAGAGGTTTATACTAATTATGGTGTTCCGTTCTCTGTAGATGACGACAGAGGTGGTAGTCATACCGAACTATTTTGGAAAGGCATTCATTCGGAAGAAGAAATTGTCAACTTGATAAAGAATGATTCATTTTTATCAAAACAGTTTAAATTAAATGAGGATAAGTAAAGTTAAATGCAATATGGCACAAGAAGGATGGATATGCCCTAGATGCGGAAAGGTAAACGCACCTTGGGTAATGCAATGTTTCTGTAATAGGAACACTCAGATATTACCTAAAGTCGGTGCTCCTTACTATGAAGGAGACCAAGCAACGTGTAATACAAAGGAGGATAAGCAATGAGTAAAGAAAAAGCGATAATTCATATCAATAATGTTTCTAAGATATTAGGAACTAAAAGAAAAAAAATAAGTAAAGGTACTACAATTCATATTCAAAATGAGTTAGTCTTAGCACTTAAAGAGTTGGAGGACTAAGCAATGACAATATATAGAGTTGATTATTTCAAAACATCTAATTCAAAATATGTTATGGTTGAAGCAAACTCAAAAAGAGAAGCAATCAATAAGGCAATAGAAGAAAACCATTGGCAAAAATATCCTGTAGATTTTTTTACCTTTAACTATACTGCTACTCTACAAGACCGCAAGCCTAAAAATGTTTCTCCAGTATGGGTATCTGTCAAGGATGAGCTACCACCAGTAGATAAAGAAGTTATTGTCCTTACTACAATCGGAAGAATTAGTTTCGGACATATAGTAGATAAAAAGATAGCCAAAGACTACAACGGATGGAATATTCCTGATGTAGAGTACTGGCTACCATTCGTTGACCCAAAAGATAAATGATTATGGATAGTATAGATACAGAGCGTAAGGCACGTAAACCTCACAGATGCTATATGTGTGGTTGTACAATAGAAGCAGGGCAGAAATATATTCGCCAGTTTACTCCAGAGTATAGGTCAGCAATCTGTATACACAAGGAATGCGTCGAACTCCTAAGATACGAAGGCTTTTACGATGAAGATGAATACGGAACAAGTGACGATTTCTTTCACGAAGCTATCCTTGATTACGTCAACGAGCATCACGTATCTTCTGATGGCAAAGAGTATGATGAAGGCTGGGATGGTGATAATTATCACTTGGTAAAAAAGATTTTAAAAGAATTAGAAGTATGACAAAATTTAAGGTAGTTAGATATTGGGACACATATCCCGATGGTGTTGTTGCAACTTGCGATACAGAGGAAGAGGCAGAAAAGATATGTAATAAATATCGTAGAAACCGCAAGCCAATGTATGACTATTTAGTCAGAAAGGAGGGTGAATAATGACTAGAGAAGAGTTAAGAAATAATTACGAAAAAGAAATCTGTGAGTTATGCCACCGAGAGTATTATACTAGCAGAGCACTCCCAGAATCACTTTGCGAAGGTCAGTTTTGCGAAGAGGTAGAAGATTATTTCGCAGATGAACATAATATAAAATTGGAGGATTGAGTATGACAAGAGAAGAAGCTAAAGAATTTTATCCTTTCTTGCAAGCTTTTGCTGAAGGCAAGATAATAGAAACAAGAAGAAAACCAACCGCAGACAACAACGGAGTAACAAAAGATGGTTGGTTTGAGTTCAATGATTGGACTGAAATGAAGGAACTTGAATATTGGATAAACGTGGATTACCGAATCAAGCCAGAACCAAAGTACCGTCCATTCAAGGACGCAGAAGAGTGCTGGGCTGAAATGCAAAAGCACCAGCCGTTTGGGTGGTTAAAAGATTTCGATGGCAATTATTATCAAATAATTTCCATGGGGGATATATTTATAGGTACAGTAAATTCTAGTGGTAAAATTATTTCAAAAACTTATTACGATTTTTATTTTGATTGTACCTTTGCCGATGGCACTACGTTTGGTGTAAAAGTGGAGGAATAGTGATGGAACAGATAGCAGAGTTTATTTATTTTAAAAACATAGTCGTATGAAGATAAAAATCATTTCAGCTCATCTTCCAAGGTTCTTTAATGGGGAGAGATTACCGAGCTTTACGGATGAAGTGAAGTACTTTATCATGTATAAAAAACATTGGTGGCAGAAATACAGATACCTGAATGACCGTTTCACTCGCCCCATGAAGTTTGATAGCACTGCGGCAGCAAAAGAATTTCTAAAAAAGAAAGGTATAGCTTATGAAGATTGAAAATATCAAGTTCAAGGCAAAGCGTCTTGATGGTAAAGGATGGATTTGCGGATATTTCTACGAGGAGAATGGTAATACATACATCATTGAGAATCGTCAGAAAGAAAGTAAGTTAAACAGAAATCTCACTTATCAGGTAGACCCTTCTACCGTCTGTATGTTCACAGGATTGACAGATTGTGAAGGTAAAGAATTGTTTGAACACGACCTAATACATTTTGTAAGGTTTACCCATACTGCCGAAGTGATTTGGTCGGAAGGTAACTATGCTTTTATGGTAGTCAGCGAGAATAAACATTCTTATTGGCTTCACAATGTTATAAAAGTTTGTAGAATAGAAAGAATTGGCAATAAATTCGATAAAAAGAAGTAGCGTGTGGAAAGACAAATAACAATTAGCATAGAAGAGTATAACAAGCTCATTGATATGCACACAAAAAGAGAGGAACTTCCCAAAAGGATAGAAGTAAAGAAGTTCACATCAAAGTGGTGGAAATGGCTCAAAAGAGCATCGTGTTCACTCTTTCACTACAACAAGAATGTTGAGCAACAGAAGCTTATCAAGCGTTGTATCAATGAAATGTCAAGTGTTTTACTCGATAATCTGCATGGTTATTGGAGAGGTGATTTGTCTGATTATCTCAAAGATAGAAGCAATTTAGAGTATCTTATGAGAGGTTACAAAAATGATGCCTATCGTTACGTAATGGAATGGTTAGACAAAAAGAAGTAGCGTATAAGACTTAAAAAGATAGAAGATATGAAGGGAACATTTGGAGTAATATATAAAGCGAAGATTGATGCTTACAATAGCTACTATCAACACATGAGATTATTAGGCAAGGTAAATGAAACTCTTTCTTTTGATGAATGGGAAAAGAAAAATTGTAAATGGTTAAAGTAATAGTGTATGGAAAAGAATATGTTTGAAGATATTGTTGATGAAGGCAATATAGTTGTGATAGATAATGATTGGATTGTGTTATGTAAGCGTTGGAAACCATGGTGTCACAATCTCTTCTGCTATCTTTATCTTCACAAGGAAGATAAGAATTTAATGGTAGGCTCTCATTTTACGATGACCGAGGATAAAAAGAAATCTACTCGGTTGGCTACCAATGAGGAGCGTCTTATGCTTTTTGAAGAAATGTTCAAGTATGGAATTGCTTTCGATAAGCACGACCATCATTTGATTGGAAAGTTATGGTAATTGTAAAATAGTGTATGGAGAAACGAATAATTTTAGACGAACAAGATATGAATGAGTTTACAAAGATTTTCGCAAAGACAATAGAAGATGAAGCTATCAAACAGATAGAAACCCTATCTAATAGCGAGGCTTACAATAGTTGTAAAATAAGAATAATGCCAGATTGCCATGCAGGTAAAGGATGCACTATTGGCACGGTAATAGAGCTTGATAACAGAGTAGTTCCTAACACTGTTGGAGTAGATATAGGCTGCGGCATGAAAGTCGTAAGACTTGGTAAAGTTGATATTGACTTGCAGAAATTTGATGAAGCAGTCAATAAGTTGATTCCGTCTGGTTTTAATGTCAACGAGGGAGAAGTATCAGCCTACATAAACGGATTGGTTGATGGTTGTATGTTTGGCAAATTCCGTGCTTGGGATTGTCTTGACAGCATGGAAATAGTATATCGTTCTGTTGGAAGTCTTGGCGGTGGCAATCACTTTATTGAGTTAGATGCAAATGAAGAAGGAGAGAAGTTTCTTGTGATACATACAGGAAGTAGAAACCTTGGTGTTAGAGTATGCAACTATTACCAAAAACTTGCCTACGAGTATTGTCGTAAGAAAATAGCTGATAAATCTGAGGTTATTGCCAAGTTGAAAAGCGAAGGAAGAGAAAAGGAAATACAGAGTGCTATCAAGTTGTTAGGTGCTAGAAATATTAGCAAGGAACTTTCTTACTTGGAGGGCGATTTGCTTGATGATTATTTAAATGATATGCGTATAGTTCAGAAGTATGCCGAGCATAATAGAAGAATTATAGCTAACAGACTCGTCAATGCTCTAGGTGTGGATATTGACCCAAATTCAGACAAGCATTCTTTTACAACCATTCACAACTATATAGATACAGACAAGGGCATATTGCGAAAAGGAGCTATCAGTGCAAAGAAAGACGAGATTGTCATTATTCCTATGAATATGCGTGACGGTTCTCTTATCTGTAAAGGTAAAGGAAACAAGGAATGGTTATGCTCAGCCCCACATGGAGCAGGTAGATTGATGTCTCGTACGCAAGCGAAGAAAGAGTTATCTATGGATTCTTACAAGAATGAAATGAATGGCATCTATTCTAGTTCTGTATGCGAAGAGACGATTGACGAAGCACCTATGGCATATAAATCAACAGAAGAGATTGTTGAGTTAATCAAACCTACGGTTGATGTCATTGATGTCATTAAGCCAATTTACAACTTTAAAGCAAAATCATTATGAGCAAGGAAACATTTGACTTCTCGGAGGCTCTGAGAAGAATGAAGGAAGGAAAGAAAGTGAGAAGAATCGGCTGGGGTATAGTTGACAAACTATGGATAGATAAAGATAAAAATATCAACATTTTCTATAAAGCAACAACACATTCTTCGGAAGGTTTCATTCATATTTTTCCAAGTTGTTGGAGTTTTTTTACTTGCGAAGATATTCTTGCAACAGACTGGGAGGAGGTGGAAGGATGAAAAAGAAAGTATTGACCCTCACCGTCAGCAAGCAGTGGTTCGATAAAATCGTATCAGGTGAGAAGACAGAAGAGTATCGGGAGATAAAGCCGTATTGGGTAGCACGATTATTTCAAAATAATAGCAATATCGTTGATGTGCGGTATTTAGCTTCGGGTTTGGCAGGGCGAACGGATTTACTTAAAAAATATATTGACGCACAGAGAATTGTGTTAAAACAATACACTCACGTCCTCTTCATCAACGGCTACCGAAAGGATAGCCCACGAATTGAGAAGGAGATAGAGAGCATTAGTATCGGCAAGCCTAAAAAAGGTCTATGTCCCGACAAGTGGCTTGATACAGAGTTTTTTATCATTAAATTTAAGTGATATGAAAATAAAGAATTTACCTAAGAAGATTTATCTCAATATCTGTAGCAATGAAGATGAGGTAGATTACAATGAGCTGAACGGGGTAACGTTCAGTACAGAAAAGATTGGTGTTACTGATTGTAACACAGAAAACGTTCCTTACGTGAATGCTGCATCATTATGGCACGACCTAAAGGAAGAGAAGCCACCATTAAAAAAGTTGGTAATGTTCCGATATAGTGGTAGAGGCGTAAATCCTACGTCTCTTCACCACGGAGCGATGAGTGATGATGGATGGATAGTCACTAGAGGAGACGGAACACAGCGTATTGAAGTTCTGTATGAGTGCTACGATAAGATTGAGTGGCTTGACTTTGATGAACTAAAATAATGATAGTATATGAAAGCAAAGGATTTTTTGAATGCCATGCAAGTCATGGATGAGTTTACGGAATTAGTATCTTGTGTTTATCCCGATAAGTATAAGATAGTTTGTATGAAGCATGGGATAGATGAACGTGATGCTATGGATATGTACTCCTACTTACAGAAAATGAAGAGTGGTGAGTATTGGCGAGTTAGTAATAAGCCAAAAGATTATATTGAACGTGTATTGGCTATGGCAAATGAGGCATATAGCCTTTATACGAACAATAGTTTAATTTTAGATATGGCGAATTTTGGCGATGATTTAACTAGAATCCTTGTAATCTTCGAGAAGGAATGTAAAAGAATCCAACAGGAGTTTGACCTCAAAAAACAAGGGACGTATGTTGCTATTGCTGAACTTATTAGTAGTGGTTATTCTGTTGTGTCTGTTATTCGTCAATCAGATAGCATTGATAGTAAAAACTATGTAGGCGAAAAAATAGATAAAAATCAGTCTCGTATTCCTATCTATGATGGCGATGTGATGCTCTGTTTCGTCAAAAAGCCTGAGTTTTGGAGCACAGACTGTTATGACTGCGGGCTTTATATCTGCGAGAAAGGTTCATACCATAAATTACTCTATACTCCAAACAAGGGGTATGTAAGACATGGCGAACCAGATACGGATGAAGATTTTGAGCTTGATATAGAAGAGAATGCCTTCTCCAATTACATTATGACTTTGGGGCAGTCTTTTTATAAGCTAGGCAATATTCATACAGGAATTGGTTTCTTGGTAGAAAAACGTAATAATGACAAATAAAGAATTTTTTAATGCGTATCGTGGAAAGCCTGTTCTTTATAAGGGAAAGGATATTGGCGCATACGTGGCTGGGTATATTGAAGATAAGTATATCATCTTAGGATTTGATGATTATACAGGCTGCATTCTGTACTTCACATCTAAGGTGTATAAAACGCTTGGTGAAACATATAACTCATACCGATTCGCAAAGTTGAAGTATTTGAAAGTAATAGAATAATAAGAAAGGGTAGGGCGAAAGCTCTACCCCTTCTTGTTATATAGAACATAATCAATAACTTTTCGATTGGCTTCATCAATCCGTTGTTGGTCTTTTCGCACATATATAGAGGTTATTCTATGGCTATTCTTATGCCCAAGGCAGTCTGCAATAATATCCATACTGATACCAATCTCATAAGCAATAGTAGCAAAGGTATGTCTTGCCCAATAAGTAGTTACTTCGGGTATTCCTATACTTTTGCAGATTTTGCTAAGACATCTATTGTTGGCTTGGTCAAAGCTTAGATACGATGCTTTTCTATCGAATTGCTTTATCAGATGCTCTTTTCCTCTATATCGTTCAATAATCTCCATAGCCTCAGGTTCTACCTTTATATTATATAGCGTTCCCGTTTTTGAGCGGCGATAGGAGATTCTGCCGTTTTCTATTTTTTCTAATTTCGATAGGTCTTTAACATTGATACCCATTAGATAGAAGATAAGAAAGAACATATCACGATGTTTAGAGCGGATAGGTGATAACTTTGCATCATGCAATTTTCTTAACTGCTCAACAGTTAATGAGCGTTTCCTTGTTTCTTCTGATTTAATACTATACATATTAAAAACATATTCTTTAAGGACACCTTTTTTGCGAGCATAGTTTAAGATGGTTCGGATAATCCTTAATCTCATAGCAATGGTGTTTTTGCAATTTTTTATCTTTAGAAAATCAACGAAATCATCCAACCAGTCTATATCTATATCTTCAACCCTTAATGTATCATAATCACAGAAATCTTTTATTCTGTTTTCTGCTGCGATATATATGCGTTTAGTTCCCTCACTTTCTTTCTTGGATAGAAATTCTGCCATCTGTGTTTTGAAAAGATGATTCTCGTAATCGGTTTTATCTTCTTCGTTAGACAGATAAAGTGATAGCTTCTTATTAGAGAAGTAGCGCAGTTTGCCTTCTTCTTGCAACTGCACAATCTTATCATTGAGAAGGGAAATCCTTTTCATAAGCTTCATATTGATAACTCTCTGTTCGGGTATTCCTTTCACCTTCTCATTCTTAGCATCCCATTCATCTTCTTTCAGCTCATAGCCTGTGGGAATATAAATGGCACTATCTTTCCTTGCCACTTTGAACTTCAAAGGGAATCTGCCGCTATTCAATCGCCGCCTTTTATCCAATTTAATTGAAATCTTAATCATAAGTATGTATCTCCTTTATTTGCACGAAATTTGCACGTTTTATTGCAAACAATAGCAAAGTATGCAATATTTTGATAATCAATTATTATGCAAAGATAACTATTTTTTTGCGGATTAATGCCTATTTAATAGTTTTTTTTGCATATTCACCATAAATATTTCAATATTTTTTTTTATTTCAAATAAAAATATTACTTTTGCGGTTGAAATATTAAAATAAAGTGCATTTTGCACCGAAAAGAGAGAAAATTTTAAGCAATAAAAGAAAAATGGTCAGTTTCGTTATTAGTTTGGTTGCCCTTGTATTGGGTTACCTTCTTTATGGAAAGTTTGTGGCGCATGTGTTCGGTCCTGATGACCGCCCTACGCCTGCAGTGACCAAAGCCGATGGGGTCGACTTTATGGTACTGCCTAGTTGGAAGATCTTCATGATTCAGTTCCTCAACATTGCAGGAACGGGTCCTATCTTCGGTGCCATTATGGGTGCCTGGTACGGACCGGTGGCTTATCTGTGGATTATCTTCGGGTGTATCTTCGCAGGAGCCATGCATGATTACATGAGCGGTATGCTCAGTATCCGTAACGGTGGAGCTGGTTTGCCGGAATTGGTAGGTAAGTATTTGGGTGGACGCACCAAGAAAGTGATGTTGGTCTTTTCGGTACTTTTGCTGATGATGGTGGGAGCTGTGTTTGTATACAGTCCGGCTATCATCATGAGTGGCATTTGTAATACGGATGCATTCTGGGGCAGCCAGATGTTTTGGATTGTGGTGATTTTCGTTTATTACGTCATTGCTACATTACTGCCTATCGATAAGGTTATCGGAAAGATTTATCCGCTCTTTGCCTTCTCGCTTCTCTTTATGGCGGGTGCTCTGATGATAGTTCTCTTTGTGAAGTGGCCTTCATTGCCTGAACTCTGGAGCAATTTGCAGAGTTGCAATCTCAATGAGAATCCGGCTTGGTTGGGAACGGAGTCTTTTGTACAGAAGAGTCCGATTTTCCCTTGCCTCTTTATCACGATAGCCTGTGGTGCCATCAGTGGTTTCCATGCTACGCAGAGTCCGCTCATGGCCCGATGCATGAAGAATGAGAAGATGGGACGCCCTATTTTCTATGGTGCCATGATTACAGAAGGTGTTGTTGCCTTGATATGGGCTACGGTTTCCATGTATTTCTTCTACTATGGTGGATGGCGTGAATGCGTAAGTCCTGAGGCGGCTCAGCAGTTTATTGCTCAGTTTGATGGCGGCAAGTCGCTTATCCAGAACTTCGATGCGCCTACCGTTGTCAAGATAGTATGTTCCAGCTGGTTGGGTGTGGCTGGTGGAATCCTGGCTCTGCTGGGTGTTGTTGCAGCGCCTATTACCAGTGGCGATACGGCTTTGAGAAGTGCCCGTCTGATTATCGCTGAGTTTATCGGTTTGGAGCAGCGCTCAATGCGCAAGCGTCTTTATATCTGCGCTCCGTTGTTTGCTCTTACGGTGGGCATTCTGGTTTGGCAGATGGAGAATCCTGATGGTTTCAATATCATCTGGCAGTATTTCGGCTGGGCTAACCAGACGCTTTCTGTGTTCACTCTCTGGACATTGACGGTTTATCTGGTACAGCAGAAGAAGCCTTTTGTGATGACGCTGGTTCCTGCCTTGTTTATGACCGTGATATGTTCAACCTTCCTGCTCATTTCGCCAACAGCTTTGGCTTTGGGTGAGAGTTTGGCTTATACGGGCAGTGTCATCATTCTGGTGATTGCCTTGGTGTGGTTCCTGGGGTGGTATCGCAGTTATCAGAAGAAACAATAGATTTATATATAAGTATTAATCAATATACGTGAATTTATATGATACGAATGAAAAAAATAGCTATTGCAGCATTGGCACTTGTCGTTTCGACAACTGCCCATGCTCAGTTTGAAAGTGGAAAACAGTATATAGGTGCGTCGATGACGGGCTTAAACTTGAGTTATAATGGCTCTCAGGACCTCAATCTCGGTATTCAGGCTAAGGCAGGATACTTCGTAGAAGACGACTGGATGCTGTTGGGGCAGGTAGAATATAATCATTCTGGTCTTGAAGGCGTGAAGGATTATTTCTCTGTCGGTGCCCAGGCACGTTATTATATCGAGCAGAATGGTCTGTATCTGGGTGGCGGCGTAAAGTTGGCTCATTCCGGAGGTTATAATGATTTCATGCCAGGGGTAGAGGTAGGTTATGCTTTCTTCCTCGGCAAGTCGGTTACCCTCGAGCCAGCTATCTACTACGATCAGAGTTTCAAGAAGCATGTAGATTATTCTACCGTAGGTTTGAAACTGGGTATTGGTATTTATCTCTAAACTGCTAAGATGCAACAACAGTTTTCTTCGACTTTGTTGGAAAAGGCAGTGGCGGAGTTTTCTAAATTGCCAGGTATAGGGCGCAAAACAGCTTTGCGCCTTGTACTTTTTATGCTCAAGCGTAAGAGTGAGGATGTGGAACTCTTTGCTGATACCATTTCCAGGATGCGGCGTGAAGTAAAATACTGCAGAGTTTGTCATAATATCAGCGATACTGATGTCTGTCCGATCTGTTCTGATTCCCGGCGCGATGCTTCTACTATCTGTGTTGTCGAGAATGTGCAGGATGTACTGGCGATAGAAAACACGCAGCAGTTTCACGGACTCTATCATGTCTTGGGCGGCATCATTTCGCCGATGGATGGTATCGGTCCTTCGGATATAGAGATAGAATCGCTGGTTCAGCGTGTGGTTGAAGGTGGGGTGAAGGAGGTGATTTTTGCTCTCAGCAGTACGATGGAGGGTGATACTACCAACTTCTATATCTCCCGTAAACTTGCTGATTATCCTGTTAAACTCTCTGTTATCGCCCGTGGTATCTCGGTGGGTGATGAATTGGAGTATACAGATGAGGTTACCCTCGGACGGAGTATTCTGAACAGAACTCCATTTGGACAATAACAAAAGACAACAAAATGAAAATCAAACAAGTACAACGAATATTGATGACCAATTTTCTCTTTGTCCTGTTGGTAGGATTCCTGCTGATCTTGCTCTATGAGACAGAAATTCTGGAACCTACTAATCTGGCAGGGGATGTCACGTTGGTCTATGTGATTACCGTAGCGATGGAGTTTCTTACCATTGCCGTTATTCCTTTGGCGCTCAAACTCTTCAGTTTCAAGGCTATTCGCCGTCAGTTGGTAACCCGTAAGGGAGATGCACTTCTTCCTCTGGGCACTGCCCGTCTGAATATGCTCTGCTTGCCAATGCTGATCAATACGTTTATGTATTATCAGACGATGGCGCCTGCTTTTGGATATATGGCTATCATCCTTTTTCTCTGTCTCTTCTTTGTTTATCCTTCTGTCGGAAGATGTGAAGAAGAAACAACAGAGGCGGAAGGTTAAACTCTCAGTATCTAATATTTGATATTCGATATGAAACTCAGTGTTGTCATAGTAAGCTATAATGTGAAGTACTATCTTGCCCAGTGTCTGCGTTCGGTAGAGAAAGCTATCGGCGTGTTGGAGTGTGGGCAGCAGGGTGATGCAAGTGGCGATACGGCAGAGATTATCGTGGTTGATAATCATTCTCAGGATGGAACGGTGGAATATCTCGAACATTGTTTCCCGGCTTCCCGATATCCTAATCTCCATGTTGTAGCCTGTGCGCATAATAACGGATTTGCCCGTGCCAACAATCTTGCTATTCGCAAGAGCGAGAGTGATCTGGTTCTTTTGCTGAATCCGGATACCATTATCGGTGAGCATGTTCTCAAGGATGCTGTCAGTTTTATGCATTCTCATCCTGATGCCGGTGCTCTGGGTGTAAGGATGTTGGGAGCCAATGGCAAACCAGCTCCTGAGAGTAGGAGAGGATTGCCTTCTCCGATGGTGGCTTTCTATAAGATGATGGGGTTGTGCAGCCGGTTTCCTCAGCATCACAGTTTCGGTCATTATTATATGGGTTATCTTCCATGGGATAAGCCGGCAAAGATAGAGGTTGTGAGCGGTGCCTTCTGTATGATTCGTCATGAAGCCTTGCTGAAGGTGGGGTTGCTGGATGAGGATTTCTTCATGTATGGCGAGGATATTGATCTTTCTTACCGTATCCTGAAGGGTGGTTATCAGAACTATTATCTGCCTGTAGATATCCTGCATTACAAAGGTGAAAGTACTCAGAAGTCGAGCTTCCGCTATGTTCATGTGTTTTACGAGGCGATGCTTATCTTCTTCCGTAAACATTATTCGGGTATGTCGCATTTCTTGAGTATTCCTATCAAATTTGCCATCTATGCCCGTGCCTCTGTAGCCTTTACGCAGATGATGACTGCGAGAATCAGAAAGAGTCTGGGATTCTTTTCTCCTTCTCATGTCGACCTGTCAAACCAGGTATTGTTTGATGCTGACGAGATGAGCTATGAAGAGATGCTGCATCAGCTTGCGCAGCGGTCTGACGAGAATATCAAACTGGCTACCTATACGAAGGACATCGGTAAGGTGATTACGGATAGGGAGGTGATGGATAAGGATGAATTTGGTTATTTGTAAGGATAGATTTATTTCTATATTATAAGGTACGCGCGTACATTATTAATAAGTGTAGTTTATGAAAGAACCGAATATTCGATTACGTGCTTTAGAGTTGGAAGATCTTGATTTTCTCTACCAGATAGAGAATGATGATCGGCTTTGGGAACTGGGTGTTTCCAATGTTCCATATTCGCGTCGGGTGCTGCTCGACTATATAACCAGTGCTTCGGCAGATATTTATGTAGACAATCAGGTGCGCCTGATAGTAGAGAATGAGCAGAATGAGCAGGTGGGCATCCTGGATCTTACAGATTTTGATCCCCGTCATCACCGTGCCGAACTCGGAATTGTCATCAAAAAGGAGTTTCAGGGGCAGGGTTACGCGAAGGCTTCTGTGTCACGCTTGTTGCAATATGCTCGGAATGTACTTCATCTTCAGCAGATTTATGCTATTGTAGGTATCAGAAACCAAAAAGCGGCTAAAATGCTGCAATCTGTTGGATTTGAGGGGAATAATGTCCTGAAACAATGGCTTTGTAGCCAAGTTGGATATGAGGATGCGATGTTTTTTCAGTATTTTCTGTAAAAAAGTTGCATAAAAATTTGGTAGAACCAAAAAAAAGTAGTACCTTTGCACTCGCAAATGAAAAATGAGTGCTAAGACATTCAATTTGATTTCATGTTTGGTGCGTTAGTTCAGTTGGTTAGAATGCCTGCCTGTCACGCAGGAGGTCACGAGTTCGAGTCTCGTACGCACCGCTCAAAATCATCTTACAGGTTTGCCAAAATAGTTTGGTGCGTTAGTTCAGTTGGTTAGAATGCCTGCCTGTCACGCAGGAGGTCAC